>OBUP01000080.1_pt1 | contig 58061 bp, 48 predicted proteins | sample 1475931 | NCBI WGS metagenome assembly OBUP01 (sample SAMEA2579953, study PRJEB22360) | human gut metagenome | biome: human gut; feature: human-associated habitat; material: faeces | place: Denmark | collected 2008/2010 | reverse complement strand
ACGGCGATGGTACTGCACTCGAGAGGGTGTGGGAGAGTAGCGCGCCGCCGCATTCAACGTTGGACCTTCTGGTCGAGTCCCCCTGGGGGATTCCCGGAAGGTCCCTTTTTTTATTCGCACAGGGTGTTTTCCTCCGCCCGGTGGGGGATTATGGACGTCGGCAAGCCGGCCTGCGGGAGGATTCCTCCAGTGGGTGGAGGTTTTCGGACTGTGGAAGGCCTGTGGGCGTACTGGTTATTCCAGTGAGTGGGTGATCTGGGATGTTGCGACACGCCGATTTGTGGTTTAGGAGAAACTGTTGTATTCTAATCAAGTTGCGTTTCACAGACAGACACTGTGAGGCGTTGCATAATTGGAGAATTCGCCTAGTGGTCTATGGCGCACGCTTGGAAAGCGTGTTGGTGTAACAGCCTCACGAGTTCGAATCTCGTATTCTCCGCCAGTAGGGTTTCCGGATGATTCCGGAAGCCCTTTTTTTCATACCCAAAACGGCGGAATTTCAACGTTTTTGGCGGTTTTTCAACGATTACCCACTCTCCTTCATCATCCTTTTCGACCCGTCTTTTACAGTAAGATAGGCGGCAAGATAAGCGGTGCCGCTTAAGCACTTGAGCGGCAGACTTCAGAGTCGCCCGCTTGGCAGCTTTTACGTCGGTTGGAATTGATCATCATAGCACGCACTTCACAAAGCACACGGCCAGCCAGCCGACGACGCCGGTTCGGCAAGATTGAGAGAAAAAGTCGGTGCCAACGGGCAGATCTCCTACGACGCCTCATACATCCCGCCCGTCGAAGCCCGATCCCAGTATCCGCATCTTCCTGCGCGCATTCACAAGCGATTCGACAAAGGCTATGAGACCTAGGCGGAAGCATGGCTCAACGAGGCAAAGCGGCAACACCGCCGACAAGCACCCGTTGTGGATGGCCGCCGACGCTGACACCGTTCGTGCGGTCGTTGACGTTTATCCAAGCGGCTGGGTGAGGCTCACGACGCTTCCAACGCGGTGATGAGCGGCTTGGAGTTTGAGATTTTGCCAAGCGAAAGCAGCCAGCCTGAGTCTGAGCTTAAGACTGAACTGACGCCCCGCGCCTATTCGCTGACCCGTTTGGCTGATGTGAAACCGGAGCGACCGTTGTGGTTGCGGCTGGGCCATATTCCCAAAGGAAAGATCGTACTGATTGACGGTGATCCGGCGACTGGCAAAAGCACCTTGGCCTTAGATATCGCAGCTCACGTCACCACGGGAACAGTATGGCCGGATGGAAGGCGAGTCTCCCTCCCTACGCAACAGACCTGCACTACCAACAGCTCAACGCCACGCAATTGAATGAGCTCATCGGTAAGGGAGACCTGTGGGCCAGCAAAGCCCGTCGCGAGATAGCCCGGCGAGAGTGCGAATAGCAGCTGATCTTAGAAACTGCTGCAGCGAGTTCACTCAGCAAGGCGTGAGGCAATTCAATCCACAGCGAACTGCCCCGCGCCTTCTCAAATACGCTCATTAATCCAGCGCAAAAAGACCATCTTTGATTGCAAGATCTATATACTGTCGAACAGTCACCACACCCTTGCGTCTCTCAACGTTAGCCTCATATAAGGCAAGGCACTGTGCCGTAATTGGCCATCTAGCAAGTCTCTGGATCCTATCAGGATCTCCATGCAGGGTAATTCCATAGAGAACATCAAAAAGTAAATCCACACCGCTGGAGTAACTACCATCAGCATTAGAAAACACAATCTGGCTCTTATTCCCCTGGCTAGGCGTATCTTTTTCCAGCAGATCTACTGTATGCAGTACATCTGGAGACGCGTCGTCTGGAATAAGACGCCTAAACGAATCAATCACTTTCGCCAATTGAACTTCATCCGAGGAATAATATTTGCGCAATAGCATCCCTTCAACAATCAGCTGACTATACCTTTTCTCGGTTTTTTCTCCAGAGCCGCCAATCGTCACTGCCTGAGGGCGACCGACATTCTTCATAATTAGCTCGTATTCGTCAACGCTATCTAGAAATAATTGGAGACGAAGTCGGTCATCCAGCTTTTCCGCCTCGCCGTCCCCCGCCGCATCTTCCATGTAATCTTCAATACGGCCTCCGAGAGCATTAGCAATAGCTACGGCGTCTTCTAGAGGTGCCCGGCTAAACGAATGTCGACCCGACAGATATCCATTTAGTCTTTTCTCACTCACGTTGGATCTCCGGGCTAATTCATGAAAATCCAAGTTCGACGCGTTAACAGCATCACTAAGCTTCGTCATACGATCCTCTTTCCTTCACGACACTTATTCGAACACTTGTTCTATATATAGAGTATCATGGTTAGGACGACAGTCAGGCACGAGGTAAGGTGGGAGCATGAACGACAATCGCACGCACGCGGCTACCGGCAAGGCATGCCCACAAGCCCTCGAATTCTTTGCCGGAATAGGCCTCGCACGCCTTGGGCTCGAAGAATCCGGCTTCCAAGTCGAATGGTCGAACGACATCGACTCCGCCAAGTGCGAAATGTATCGCAATAACTTCACGGATACGCCGGGCCACACCCTTGTCGAGGGGGATATGAGCGAGCTCTCCGGCGACGACCTGCCCCATGATGCTTCCATCGCTTGGGGATCCTCTCCTTGCACGGATCTCTCCCTTGCAGGCACTCGTACGGGCCTGAACGGCAAACAATCCGGCGCTTTCTGGCAATACGTGCGACTGCTCGAAGAACTTGGGGACAGCCGTCCTCCGATTGCCATTCTCGAAAATGTGAACGGATTGGCCACTTCCCACTCTGGGGAGGATCTCGCCGCAGCGGTGCATGCTTTCAATGTACTGGGCTACTCCGTAGACGTATTGTCCATCGATACCCGTCGATTTATCCCTCAGTCCCGACCGCGACTCTTTTTGGTTGGCCTGCAGAACCCGCCGTCCGCCGAACAATTCGATTCTTCGTTGCGCCCTGACTGGCTGCAGCAGGTCTTTGCGGACACCTCTCTCCGCACGCATCGCGCACCGCTGCCTGAGCCGCCGTCTCCTCTGATGTCCGGCCTCAATATGTACGTCGAGAACATGGCTGATGACGACGAACGCTGGTGGGACGCCGAAAGAACCGCCAAATTCCTTGATTCGCTGTCGCCGGTTCAGACTGCCCGCGTGGAAACGTTGCGTAACGAAACAACCGTTTCCTACCGGACCGCTTATCGCCGCACCCGCAACGGCAAAGCCGTATGGGAAGTTCGCGCAGACGACATCTCCGGCTGCCTGCGCACCGCACGAGGCGGCTCATCTCGCCAGGCAATCATTCGCATGGGCAATGGTCAAGCCGCTGTCCGTTGGATGACGCCACGCGAATACGCTGCTCTTATGGGCGCGGCCCACTACAACATTACGGGCCTGCGCCCCAATCAAGTGATGTTCGGATTCGGCGACGCTGTCTCCGTCCCTGTCGTGGAATGGCTCGGCAAGCATTACTTCATGCCTGCTCTGAACAACACCCTTGGCAAAGACCTGTACGTGGAGCAAACTCTGCTCTCGAATCACACTGCATAAGCGAGGCAAACAATGGATCTGACTCCCATCGATGATTTCCGAAAGTCCCATCAGGTAAACACCAAGGGCGCTTTGGCTGCCGCCATCCAGCTCAATCGCTTCTTTTCCGCAGACACGCTTCCCGTTGACGCCAGCGACTATCACACGAACAAGGAAGGTCAAGTCAAGGGAATCAGCAAAGACAACTGCCAGAAAATCCTTGCCGAATATGGCATCACACGACTCCTCGCAGCAGAGGGCGGACGAACCAGCCGCGGCACCATGGCATTGATGCACGACTATGCCGAGCTCATTAACGAATTACGTCCAACAGCGGAGCAATTCACCGAGATCGAGCAATACTGGGTCAAACGAATTCGGGCATTCTTCACCAGCAAACCATTCAAATTGGAATCCGACAACTCGCTTTCCGTCGATGCGGCTGTGGAACATCTGCTGCAGCAGGCAGCGCAGCGACAAAAGGAAAATCCGGGCACTATGTACGTCGGTACCGTTCTGCAACATCTTGTCGCAGCGAAGCTCACCATCGTTGCCCCAGAAGTAGAAATCAACGGCGCGTCCGTTGCTGACGATCCGACTGGGCGTGGAGGCGATTTCAATGTCGGCGACACAGCCATACACTGCACCACTGCCCCAGCATCCCTACTCATGGATAAATGCCAGCGCAACATCAAGGCCGGGCTGCATCCAATCATCATCACTGTACGCGACCGCGTCAAAACCGCATGGGACTTAGCCTCCGACATGGGCTTCGAAAACCGCCTTGAAGTTTGGGACCTGCAATCGTTCCTTTCCAGCAATGTGCACGAGCATGGTCACTTCACCAACGCAGCACGTCACGAAACCCTTTCGCGTCTGGTCAAGGCTTACAACCAAATCATTGACGAACACGAAAGCGACCCCAGCCTACATATCGAATATAACGGCTGATTAGTTTTATCCGCCCTGCATCCCGCAACCAGTTCGATACCCAATTGCTCTTTATGATGCATGCGTTCAGTCAGACAAAAGCTTGCTAGTATCAGTCAGCCAAGGGCTGAGCGCACGCATCATGCGCCCACTGACTGATACAAACTGATTTCCATGTAGGCACTGTAAATTTCCATGTAGGTTCCATGTTGCCGCAGGATGGTGCCAACCGGCGTCCTTGGAAACGTTGAAATCATTGAGATTCCGACATACATCTTCGCCTGCCACTGAATTTCCATGTTGGCTCACTAGGTTCACTCTAGTTCCCACTAGACGCTGTATACACGAAGGATCAAAGCTAATCAAGCTCTTCCGATGGGTTAATAATCCTTGAAAACACTTTCACTTTGCCTATGGGGAATAGATCGCATTACCTCATTCGGAATCGTAATCTTTAGCACATCGCTGTTGTTGGCAAAGGGAGGCCGTTCTATATACTGGTTAAACTACACGCTCTTCATGGAAAAAGCATCCTCAATACTCTCCCCTGTTTCGCGCAATCCAAAACGCACCCGTTCATAACCACCCGTTTCACCCCATCGCGACACGCCGTAGGGGCGGCGAGTTAAGCGGCGAAACACTTAATCGGCAGCCTAGAAACGTTGGAATTACACCGAAAACAGCAAGTCGCTGCCGGAATCTCGTATTCTCCGCCAGCAGGGCTTCTGGATGATTCCGGAAGCCCTTTTTTCATACCAAAAACGGTGATTCTACAATGGCCTGTTGCGTAGATGTGCGACGAAAAAGTTGCGAAACAGTGGGGGAGTTGCACATATCGCTGATTTCGTTCGCAGTAGCATACTGCCTTGCGTTACGCTCAAAACGGTGACAGTTACCAGTGGAGAGATTGTCGGCTGAGAGCGCCGGAAGAGAGGAAGTGCTGCGATGGCTGAATCCGACGATGAGCTAGATATTCAGCGTGAGCTCGATACCCGCGATTCCCTGGCTTCGATGGCCCGCTATCATGCATCATCTCCGAGCGCTATCACCGCGCAAGTTCTGCCGCCAAGCTTCATTCCCACTGCGACTGGGCGTATTCGTCCTGTGACCGGTGCGTTTCTTGCAATCCAGTCGGACGAGCAGGAAAAGCAGTCGCAGCTTGGCCGTTCCGTTCGATCCGTACGTTCATTGGCTGCGGGATCGCTTCGTAAATCGCAAGATTCCAATGCAGACGGTAATGACGATGACAACGGCAATAACGGTGTTACGCCCCGCATGGCCTCCAGCGCCCCGCACTACGTCGACTAACGTTATAAGGCTGCGAATCCTACTCAACAACCGCAATAAATGGACTTGCCGGCAATCCAAGATCGTTATAGAGCAGACTGGAAATAGCCGGATTTCCGCTCCACCAATAACGCACTTGAGTTACCGTGTTAAGATTCGAACTTCCATCAGCGGCACTCAGCACAATCTGCTTACCTTTGATTACAGCCGCTGCCGAAGCCCACTTTCCGGAATCGTCAGCAATTTCAAAACCTTGCAATGATGAGGAAGTCGGCGTTGCGACATTAGCAATACCATCCAAAGGAGTCGCGTCCGAATTGGCTGTGTAATTAGGTACGGTCGCACTAGCGGTCTTCGAATAATTGGGTTTTTCCGCCTGCAAACCAGTTGCGGTGCCTTTCTGGAACGACAATATGATCGTGCCATCGGAAGCATGCTTCGCATGTGCAATAAGCGGTCCGTTGGGGACGGCCTTGCCTTCCGACATTGCCAGATATTGCGCGGCCATGCGCGCGCCAAGAATATCTTTGCCAAGCGGATGTATCAACGTTGAAGTGCCCTTGTCCGTATCAAGCGACACTGTCATTGCAACGTTGGAGGCATTGTGCAATCCGACGTTGCTCAACGTGCTCAACTGCGCGAATCGCACGTTCTGAGTGTACTGATAGCCGGGCCAACGCGCCAACTGCACATACAGGAACGGCAGATCATTCTGGTCGAACACTGCACGATACTGGTTGATTAGCGACGTCATCTGAGATTCGTATGTCAATGCAGTCGCCTCGTTTGCGGAATCATTGCACCCTTGGTACCACAGCACGCCCGCCACATGGAAACCCTCCAATGGTGCGATATGGTTCGCATAAATGGAGCCACCCTTCACATGGCTTCGAATCGGCGTGCCGCCCCATGCGGTCTGAACAATACCGACGGGCACATTCGGATGCGCGGCACGAAGCTGCATGGCGAACTGTTGTGCCAAATAGCTGAAATGCTGAGAATTATCGGCGGTCGCATCAAGCCAGGAATCAGCCTGCTCGTTCACGTCACGTAATGGGAAACCAGTACCTTCCGTGGTGTTGGCGCTCGCAACGAAATGAACGTTTTTGTCGGAAAGCTGTTTTGGCAGATCGTTGGTTGTTATCAGACCTCCGCCGAAATTATAGTCATTGCCTGGGCCCTCGTAGTATTGCGAATAATTCAATTCCATATTCGACTGTCCGGCAGCAATAAAAACGTCGCCGACATACACGTTTTTCAGAGTTAACAAAGTGGCTTCGTTGTACGAAATTGTTAATGAATATGGCTTAAGGCTTGCTTTCTGCTTAGGTAAATTGCAAGTGAAATCACCGTTTTTAGAAATTTTTGCTTGCGCGGATGATGATTTTTTACCTTGGGAAATCGTTGTAACCAGTTGCGTTGGGTCAACGGTTTTTCCACGCTGTGAAGTCTGCGCAGTTCCTTTGACTACCAGCGTTTTGCCACGTTGGAAAACCATGTTCTCCATGTAGTAGGAGGGGAGCTGTACCGATGCGCGGGCCGCATAGTTTGTGGATGAATCGTCGCTTGTGCCGGAGCCGCCTGTGCCGGAGGAGCTGGAGCCGCCGGCACTGTTCGAGTTACCGGCGTTACTGGCGTTGGCATTCACCGAACCATCGCCCCATTTCGGCCCGCAGCCAACAATGATCGCCACAAGTATCGCCACGGTCACTACGGCGGTAATAATCACGCGTGCCAGTCGTTTCTTATTCAAATCAGCCTCTTCCGGTTGCGTCGGCTGCGTCGGATTGGTCGACAGTGCCGTCCGTGGCGGACGCGACGCCGGCAACTCCAGCTTCGCTTTTCGTGGCTGTGGCTCAGTCCGTGCCATTGGTGTTGTTATTGCCACTGGCCGTTCCGTCAGTTCCGTCACCGCCATCGGTGGCCGTGGATTCGTCGGCCTTCTGCAGGGCCTGCTTGAACTGCTTGGTCTGCTTGTCATACTCGGCTTTTGCGGCGTTGGCTTTGCTGATGGTGGAGGAGGCGTCGGCGGCACAGCTCAGCGTTTTCGGAGCGGTGACTTCCGTCTGGTGAAGTTCGGCAAGCTTGTCGAGGTCGTAAGACTCGTCAAAACTGGTGAACGCTTCGGAGATTTTTGCCTTCAGCTGGAACGCTTTCGAATAGGAGGTGTTCATGGCCGTGACGGCTTCCTCGCAGTCGTTTAGCGCGGCCAGGTTACGCATTTGCTGCGACGCACGTATGCCTGTGAATCCGAAAATCGCACCCAGAACGACAACTACGACGACTACGGTGATAATGATCTGGCGGTAGAAGCGCTTTACATGCTGGTCCGTCCAAGCGTCGCCATCGCTGATACCTTGCGCTATGACCTCGTCGAACGAGTCTTGCGGTTGACGGGATTCGTTGGATTTAACGGATCCGTCTGCTTCGAGCGATTGCTGATCGCTGGTCTCGGACGTGTCGCCCCTGACGATTGTGCGTGTTCCGGCTGCGTTGGTGTCGATCGCGTTGGTGTCGGCTGCGCTGCTGCTGGTAGCAGCGTCAATACCGTCGGCAGAAGTGTTGGGCGTTGTGCTTCCGGCAATTGTTCTCGGTGCGCGTGACGAGGTATTTTCCTCACTTGGCTTCTTGCCGTGCCGTGCCATAACCCCTCCAGAATCTGCCTGCTCTGTGATCCCCGGTGCCGGCTTCCGTTCCTGGTCAATGCTGACCGTGCCGAGTGCCCACCTGAAATGCCAATATACAGCGTACGATACCCGTTCGTCCCCGATTTACCGCACTCGTGTTGCCTCATATAATGCACGTGGCCATTCTTCAACTTCTGCATGCTTGCCGGAACTTCTTAAAATTTTTGAGAAGTGCTGTGCTGGGGTTGTTGGGAGCTCCGCAGCGAACAGCGAAAGGCCTCGGATATTTTAGTGTCAAGGTGTTCTGTCCCCAGCCTGTAATCTGGCATGGCATCTTTGCTCTTCATCTGTATAGGTTATCTCGTGCGGCAATACAACGGGGTCACTATTAAATGGCATAATTCTTGTTATCATCGGCTATCAGAACAGTCAAACGAGGGAAACGATATGTCATCTATTGCTTCATCGGCAGAGACACAGATCAAGCCGAGCGGTTCCAAAGCCAAATCGCAACAGCGGCAGTACATAATACCAGTCGTAGGAAATGTTCTGTCTCGAATCATTCTCTGGACGGGAATCATCGTCTTTTCCTGCATCGGACTGAGCGCATTGATGTTCACAACGTTCTATCCCTCATACACAGAGAAAGCTGAATATCTTACCAATGCGGCATGGCCTGTTATCGTATTATCCACGGCCGCCATTGCAGTAGTTGCGCTGTTGAACCGATGTAATGTTCTAGAACGAATCAATGCCGATGTCCTGTCTTGGATTGTTTGCTGCTACATGATCGTTGCGAGCACCGTATGGGCCATAGCCAGCAACACCTTCCCCGCATACGATTCATTGGACCTTATCAATGCCGCCAAAGAACTCGGCACTGATGATATGCCCATGTGGAACGGCTGGTACATGGAACGATACCCGTATCAAATGCCATTCGTCATGGTCATCCGACTATTATTGGAAATAGTGGGGGATAGTCAGCTATATATTGCTTTGGAGTTCCTCAACGCCATATGTGCCGGGGCCACGGCATTGTTGCTGGTGCGCCTGTCGCGTCAGCTTTTTTCCAACAAGGCTGCAGTCATGACCGGTCTGTTCTCGTTCTTCTTTCTGCCGCTGTTCCTGTACTCTACGTTTGCATACGGCAACGTCCCTTCATTGCCATTCGCCCTTGTGGCGATCCTATGGCAATCGAAGTTCATGGAAACAAAGACTTGGCGTCACTTAATCTTTGCGGCCATGGCTATCACCGTCAGTATCCTGCTGAAATCCACGATGATTGTCGTGCTCATGGCCATGTGTCTTATCTTGCTTATCCATGCGGCCGTCAAACGCAGCTGGCGTGGCATTGCAGGCATTATCGTGCCAATCATGGTGTACATTGCCTGCTCCCATGGTTTCTTCGCCGTGATGGAAAAGAAATACGATGTGGTAACGGATAACGGACTGGGCAAAACCACATGGATTGCCATGGGGTTGCAGGGAGACGAGTATGGCAACCGTCTCCCCGATGCGCCCTCATGGGTTACGGGGGCGGTCAATCCGGGATGGTACAACGGCTACCCTTGGGGGTGGAAAACCGACTACAATCCTGAAGTGGCGGCAGCTGATTCACAGGAATCCATCAAACGGTCCTTGGCAAGATTTGTTCACAACCCGGCTTTTGCCATTCGATTCTTTACGCAAAAACAGGCGACTATTTGGCTTGACCCCACTTATGAATCACTGGTCAATGGCAATTGGTCTGTGGTACCGATTAACTATAGTCCCACTCCCATGTCCGATCGTCCTATGACCCCTCTGGTTCATTCTGTGTATTATGGCAAAACCAATGCGGTTATCCTACGCACCAGCGACGCTTTCCAGTTCCTCACTCTCGCAGCTGCCGTTACCGTACTCATAGGACTACGTAAACGCTTCCGCATTGAGCAGCTGCTTCCCATCACCGCATGTCTTGGCATCTTCTGCATCTATTTGCTGTGGGAAGCCAAAGCTCAATACGCCATGCCTGCCTATGTGATGCTGCTGGCATATTCTGGACAAGGGCTTCTCGATATTGCGAACGGAGCTGCACTCCTTATGGGTAAGTTTTCCCGCATTATCACAGGTAAGCATGAGCAAATATCGACACAACTCGCTGCCGATACCGGCATAGACTGATATGAACTGATTTTTGAACCGGCTTAACCATTATCAGTGTTCCGCATTTCCCCTAACTTGATGGGAGATGATGGACTGAAGTGGACTGATTCCTGCTCAGTGGTGTTGGCCTTATTATCTGCTAATGCAATTGCAGGATAAGATATTTCCTATAAAACGGTAGTGATGATGAAGCCTGCGGTGATTAAAGTCTTTCTTCTCATAGGTACCCCTATCGGTACGTTACAGGGGTAATTGTGTCGTGTGTTACTGGCAAATGCAAGTGACATTTTGATAGTGGCATGGAGGGTGGTCACTATAGTTGGCTCCTTACTGGGTTATGCGGGGCGTAAGTAATGTCTTGTAGAGTCTGACAAAACCACTTTTACCGGGTTGACGGCGTGGCATACACTATAAGCATGACGAATGATGTGAAGAAGAGCGGACTGAATACTCAAGCAAAGCGTGAGCCGGTGATAGCATTCGTGATTCCTTGTTATAACGAGGAAGCAGCGTTGCATGTAACAGCCGACGTACTGAAAAAGAAGGTGCACCGTCTCGAGAACTCGCATGCAGTCGCTGAGAATAGTTTTGTTATTTTTGTTGACGATGGTTCTTCCGATAAGACATGGGACGTGATTGAGACCTTGCATAGGAATGAGCCTGTTTTATTCCGTGGTGTAAAACTAGCTCACAATAGAGGCCATCAGAATGCTCTTTTTGCTGGCTTAATGCATGCATTGAGTATGAATGTCGACGCTGTTGTTTCTATGGATGCTGACTTGCAGGACGATCCCAATGCGGTCGATGACATGGTGCAGGAATACCTTCGGGGCGCGGAAATCGTCTATGGCGTGCGCGATAACCGTGAAACCGATACTGCATTCAAGCGTGGCACCGCCCATGCTTTTTATTCCCTGATGAAATGGCTTGGAACGGAAACGGTGCCAGATCATGCCGATTACCGATTGATGAGCCGTGCCGCATTGCAGGCTTTATCGCAATACAAGGAATCGAATTTGTTCCTACGCGGTCTGGTTCCTTCTCTCGGATTCAAAACAGCAAAGGTATATTACAAACGCGGAACCCGAGTGGCCGGGGAATCCAAGTACCCGTTGAAAAAGATGGTTTCCTTTGCGATTGAAGGCGTGACTTCCTTCTCGACAAAGCCGCTGACCATGATCACCGGTCTGGGTCTGTTCTCGGTGTTCGTTGGAATCGTCATGTTGATTTATACCCTTATTTCCGTTTTCTCGGGGCATGCCGTTGCGGGTTGGGGATCAATGATGTGTTCCCTGTGGATTCTGGGCGGCTTTATTTTGCTGGCACTCGGTATTATTGGTGAGTACATAGCAAAAATTTATTTAGAGGTCAAGGCTCGTCCTCGCTATATTGTCGAGACGACGCTCTGAGCGGGTAGTTTGTCTTTTAAGGAAAGATAGTCTATTACTGAGTGAATAAGTCGGATACGGTTCCGTGGCCCGCAATAAAGACGTATATCTTCAGTCTAGCGGTGGTAAGTGGGTTCGTTATGATGCTGTCGGTCATATGGTCAAAGGCGAGGGTTACCGCTACAGTGCTTGGTACTATTTCGATAACCGCACCGGTGCTCTCGATACGCGGCGCTCGTCTGTCATACCGAGTGAGTACGTCGGAGCCGCTGCTGGAGCATTTGGTGACAAAATCAAGTCGGGCTAGTGCCGTTCCGTTCGCCTTCTTGGAGACAGTATCGCCGCCGGAGTAGGCGCGGCGAACACGTATCCATGTACGTCTCGTGAGCGTTCCAGCTTGAGGAGTCACCTATTATGAGCTGTCCCATCAGACGGATATGGCCACCAACAGCTTAAGGCGTTATCTGGAGTCGCGCGGTGTATCCATGACCAATGCCAGTGCGCCGGACAATCGCTCCCTCGGCTGTCGCGATTTCGGCGGTGCGGTCGGTGGAGTTGTTGTCATACACGTAGATATCGGCATTCGGCAGTGCTGTTTTGAAATCGCGTACCACCTTGCCGATGGTGACTTCCTCGTTGTAACAAGGAAGAAGCACAGCGACGGAAACGTTCGGATTATCAGACGTGTTATTCACTATATATTCTGTATTGGTTTTTTCGTTGATTATGAAAGATAAAGAACTACCCCTGCTGGAAGACATTTCTGCAGGATAAACCTATAGTAGATTTTGCTCTTATAGAAGGAATAAAAACCAATTCGCGACAGCATAGTAGTGGGATGGCGAGATATCTATTAGAGAGCCGTATCGATTAATGGTGAATAATGCGAAAAACTGATATAGGAACGAGAACGTAACACTGGCAATGAGCAGTACTCGTAATAAGGATGATTGTTTTTGGGCAGATGCTTGTGTCATTGTCTCTGTTTGGAAGAGCACCAGCATTGTTGCTATACACAAGGCCCAGCAGAAATCAGTGTCATAACGCCAAGCATATCCAGCGATCTTCGCATCTGCTACCAAGATGAATCCGCCAATAATTAACAAAATATAGGTGAATAACTTTTTTATATTTATATTTTGTAATATAGCTAATATTGAATTATTCGTTTTTATGTTGATGCTTTGCTGTAATGAAACATCGCGATTTCGTATCCAGTGCATAAAAATAATCAATAAAAAAAATGGTGCAATCATGAAAATTCCTCCTACCGAAGGTTCTATTGGGAACCACGTAAGTACGGGAATATTTGTCAGTGAGACAAATGGGAAATGTCCGATGATGGAGCCTGGTTGGAATAAATAATAGAAGACTAAGGGGAGTACGGATAATATTGGCTGATTCGAATTTGTCATATCAAACCCAGTTAAATTATAATTAGAACCAAAGTCAAGAATATTTCCAAAACGGAAATAGTTATATAGGAAAAGCGGGATAAAAATTAAGAAAATTGGACTGCAGATAGCAACCGTGGGAACAATTCCTTTACGTGAAAATAATGTCCGATGCTTGAATACCGAATCCCAGAAGATTGGCACAGCTAGCAGTATGGATAAAATGAATTGAGGCCTGCATCCCAGATTCAAAGCGATGCAAAAAGTCCCGAGAAAAGCATACAAAGAGGAGATAACAGATTTATTATTTTTCGATAATAGCCAGAATGATAATCCCGCTACGGTAAACATGTATGATGCGGCTTGCGGTACGCAATAGAAACTCGGGGTAAATGCCTGATATGCGATGCCGCTTCCCAAATTGAAAATAATGATGGCAAAGAGAACACAGCCGATGCTCGGATTATTTCCATAATGCTTGGAAAGTTCGACGGTCAAGATGGTTGTGAAGATTGTGGCAGCAAGGCAGCAAAAGAGCACTGCATAAGCCGTAGGCAATGCCATCCCGGTGAGCAATCGAAATGGCACAAAGAAAAGCAAAGCGGGAACAACGCCGAAATATGAATAATATTTGCCATTGTAAAATGCGTAATCAAAATAGATGGTTGCCCCATTTTCCGCTATCCTGCTTCTTGCAGTGTAATCGTATGGATTATGCATGGACTTCAACTGTTGGTCAACGGGCAAATCAAGGGATAGGTGACCATGCAACAAGGCCTTTGCCAAGTCATCATATTGATCGAAACTTGCTATATGGCCACCGAGTCCGGGATGGGATCCCGTCCAATATCTCATGCTACTCGATAGCCAGCATACTCCAGCCCAAATAATCAGGAAGATAATAGTGATGCAGCCAAATATAATTTTCTGTTTGTGTTGTGATATTGATGATAAATGCTTATGATATAAAAGTGATTTTGGACCTAAAAAAACGATAAATAATATAAGGAATAATTCAATCAACAGACGAATAAGGCTGACATGAAAAGAAATTCGTGGGTTTATGGTTATTCCCGTTATGGGAATAACGGATCCTTTTGCGGCTGTAAATCGAAGACGTATGGAAGAGGCTGTGCCGCCAATATTGACGTACTGTGAATGCTTGATTGCCGGTGAGAATGTTCTTGAAGAGCCCTCATGCCATTGTTCTCCGGCATCGAATTGAATGGAAACAGTGTATGCAATGTTGTCGCTATTTGGATAGCGGTGACTCTGCAATTGCAGATATTTGACGTTCTGCTGTTGATGTATATCGATGTAGGCTTCATCAGTGTTAGAAATGATGAGATTGTTGCCTTGCTTAGATAGTCCTGTGCCAACTGATAAAGGTGACGTCGCTTGATTGATTGAATAAGTGGTTTCTTGGGCATTCAAGGTTTGCCAAAATGGCAAATTGAAAACGAAAGTCTCTAACAGGAGAGTACAGCCAAGGCAGATAATCACCAAAAGATTACGATTACGTTTGGAATAGCTCTTCTCAGAAAAGAAGGATTGTATCTTTCGGTTAAGCCGGTTTCTACCGCACAATACTCTATCGCGCATAATACGACAGTATAGAACATGGCGTAGTTTAATAATTCGTTAGATGTGAGTAACGCTCCGATTGGGTTTGCGATTCTGATAGTTTTGGTGAAAACCTCGTTTAAGCATTGTTTTGCTGGGGAATAAAGCCACATACAACTATACTCAGTCAGACTGAGAGGCGTAATGCTATTTTTCTGGTCACGTTTTACTTTGATGAATGCAGAATGTGTGCAGGATATGGTCTGCGCTCTTGCAGTAGAGTTGGAGATCCGAAATGAGTAAGAATTTAGAGGCTATTCGAGGAAGTAAGGTGTAATGCAACGTATTCGTTTCTTCGATATTGCCAAAGGCATAGCTATTTTAGCTGTGGTGTTGGGACATAGCGCCATTGAGGCGAATGATTTCATGCCTTCCCACACTGCACAGATTATCCTGTCTCTCTGCTTTTCGTTCCATATGCCGCTTTTCTTCATTCTTTCCGGGTATTTCATGCATCCGGAAAGACGATTCCGCTGGATGAAGGAGGCAAAACAGCTGCTGTTCACCTACGTGGTGACGGCATTGTGCGTGCTTGTCGGTGTGACCTGCGTGGCGACGCTCGACCATGAAAGCCGTGCGATTGCCCTTCGGCAGTGGGGCATGGCCGCGATATATGGAAGCGGCGATATCTCGAATCTGGTGCTCTGGCGAGTAGACCTGAGAATCGGCGCGATCTGGTTCCTGCTTGCACTGTTTTGGGCTCGTTTGCTGCTGCATTGCCTTGCAAGGCTTCCCTATACTCCTGTCTGGGTGGTGCTGTGCTTCGCTGTCGGCTATGTTTCCTCGCGATATGTACTGCTGCCGTGGAGCATTCAATCCGGAACTTGTGCGGTCGCGTTCCTTTATTTGGGGTATCTTGCCAAGAAATATGATGTGCTCGGCATGGTGAAGAGGTTCCCCTACGTATGGGTTATCGCGTTTGTTATTTGGGCGGTCGACATCATGCTTTTCGGTGGCATGAGCATGGCCGTCAATAACTATGGTTCGCGCCCTGTCCTGGCTGTAATCGGCAGCATTGCGGGAACATTGTGTGTTGTTGGCATCTCACAGTTGATCGATCGGGTTTCGGTGTTGGGAAGTGCGTTAAGCAGCATCGGTCAGGCAAGTCTTGCTATTTTGTGCGTGCACTTGATTGAAGATGACGCATTGCCCTGGCAGATGTATCTAGGAGTGTTGCGTACGGCGCTTCCTCAAGTTCCTCTGGTTATGTTGAGTTTCATTGTTCGACTGCCGATGGATCTTATCGGTGCCGCGCTGCTGTATCACATTCCGGTGATCAATGAATGGTTTTATCCTCAGCTGACGAAGAAGAAGCATAAGACAAATATGGTTAGTGTAACGGAATAGTCTGAAATACTCGTTTGAGAAGTGTATGCCTTCTCTTCAAGGGTTTACGCTAATCTATGGAATATGGTTTCGATGAAATTCGCAAATATCCTTCTGGAAACGAACCCTCGCTCTGTCGCTTACCCGGCGCTGTACTGCCGTTCCGATCAGCCTGTTGTTTTCGACGAACAATTTGGCGAGTGGAAGATGTTTAATGCGGGGACCTTCGACTTCAGCACGTATTTCAATTCCTTGTCCGTAATGAAGCTGCGGAAGTACACAAGTGCAACAAGCTTCATGCTGCATCTTGAGCTTAAGGGTGCTGCCTGTGAGGTGCAACAGACCATGGGTGATGCTTTCGCACATGATCCGTTGCCTGTCGAGGGGGCTTCGAAGGTACTGAGCGCTTCTGATGACTGGCGGGTTGTCGATCTGCCTCTTACAATCACCGATGACATGGTGATTGTCGGTTTCCTCATCAAGACGGAGGGTGCGGTCGCCATTCGTAACAGCTACTACGAGCTTGGCATCGATGGTGAGCTGAACGACGTTGAGCTGGTGCTGTCCACCACCACCTTCAAGAAGGAAGCGTTCATTGAACGCAACATCGGCCTGGTCAAGGATAAGATCATCAATTCCGGTGATTCGATTGCCGATCATTTCCATATGTATGTGATTGATAATGGCCGTACTCTCGATGCCGAGAAGCTGAGCGGAAACCGCGTCCAGGTCGTGCCGAACGATAACGTTGGTGGTGCCGGCGGCTTTACCCGTGGCATGATCACCGCCATGGAACAGATTCCAAAGGCCACGAACATTCTGCTGATGGATGACGATGTCGCGGTCTCCCCGGAAAGCATCAAGCGTACTTATAATTTGCTGCGCATTCTCAAGCCCGAGCATCGTAATGACATGATCAGCGGTGCGATGCTGAACTATGAGGTCGGCGAGGACCAGTGGGAAGACATCGGCAACATGACTCAGCAGGGCACTTTTGCCGGTTGCAAGCCGCCATTGCGTCTGACTCTGTTCGAGGATCTGGTGTACAACGAGATGTACACGCCGACCAAGTGGCAGCGGAACAACATGTATGCCGCATGGTGGTACTGCTGCATTCCGATTTCCGTGATTGAGAAGAACGGCCTACCCCTTCCCGTGTTCGTTCGTTGTGACGATGCCGAGTATGGCATTCGCTGTAAGACTGGATTTATCACCATGAACGGCCTGTGTGTGTGGCATATGTCGTTCTTCGAGCGCTATAACGCAGCAGTGGAACGCTACCAGACCACCCGTAACACGATGATTGCGCAGACGACGTGCGGCATGGCCCCGAAGGCCGACTTCATGTATGAGTTGCACAACAACATTCGTCTTGAGCTGAAGAAGTTCGGTTACGCCAACGCAGAGCTGTGCCTAGATGCTTTTGAGGACTTCCTGAAGGGTCCTGAATTCATCAAGAAGCCCGGTCAGGCGGAGAAGAGCTTTATGGCCGCGAACCGTAACAAGGAACAGCTTGTGGACTTTGTGACTCTTCAGTCTCGGATTGACGCTGATGCCGAATTGAATGGTCTGCGTATCAAGGACATCGATCGTCAGCTGATTGATGGAGATAAGTCTCGTAGCCTGCTCGAACGACTGGAAGACCTTATTACCGACAACAACCAGCGCTATTTCAAGAAGGATGGCACTGGCTATGCTGTCATTCCACTGCAGGGATGGCTGTATCCGGCTGGCGCGATTCGTGGCAAGCACAAGCTTGTTGTTCTTGATTGGTACAACCGCAAGGGCATCATCCGTACCAAGGATGTGAAGCGCTACCAGGAGATCAAGAAGCGTTACGCAAGAGATCTCAAGTACTACAAGGCAAATATCAAGCGTCTGCGTCAGGAATACGCCGCAGCCCGTAAGGAATTGACCTCGGTGAAGTACTGGAAGCATTATCTTAAAATGGACTGAGTTATAGGTAGCCACGCGAGGAGCCTCAGCGGATTGGGGCTCCTCCTTAATCTTTGCGGCCTGTCTTTTCAATGAAGCTCTCTAGGTTTCCAGTGACCGGATAGTGCCGATTTCTAGCTATATATCATGATTGGAATAGGCGCTGATAGGATACAACTTGTGAAACAGTTGGTGAAAAACGTGAAAGACAGGTACGGTTATGCATGGACCGTGCTGCAAGGTCTGGTGAAGACTGATTTCAGGCTTCGATATCAAGGATCCTTTTTGGGAATCGCCTGGTCGGTGCTGAAACCGTTAATGATGTTTTGTGTGATGTATGTCGTGTTTGGCAAGTTTTTGCGTATGTCTGACGGTACATCCACTTATCCGGTGGTACTTCTGCTTGGCATCAGCTCTTGGCAGTTTGTTACTGAATCGACGAATGTCGGACTTCGTTCAGTAGTGGACCGTGGAGATCTACTTCGCAAGATTCATTTTCCGAACTATATTGTGGTTGTTTCTGCGACGGTCGGTGCGTTGATTAGTTATGCCATCAATTTGGTTGTGGTTTTTTTGTTTGCATTGGTTGCGCGGGTGCATTTCACCTGGCGAGTTGTGCTGCTTCCTCTTAACATCATTGAGCTTTACGTCATCACATTGGCCGTGACCTTACTCATGTCTACAATGTACGTGTATTTCCGTGATATCGCTCATATTTGGGATGTGCTTCAGCAATTGGTATTCTACGGAATGCCTATCATTTACCCTCTTACATATGTAACGGATCGAGGTGGTGTTCTTGCTGATTTGGCACGTCTTGAGTTGTTGAATCCATTTGCTCAGGCGATTCAAGATATTCGACATAATTTCATAGCTCCTGAGACACAGCCGACTATTTGGAATCAGTTTGATAATTGGGCAATAAAGTTGTTCCCATTGGTTTTTACGGCAGTATTGTTGTGGCTTGGAATCCATTTGTTCCGTCGAAATAGTCGTAAATTCGCGGAGGTCATGTAATGTCCGAGACTGTAGTTGAAAAGATTGATTATTCCAAGACGCCTGTGGTGCTATCTGCTAGCCACGTGTCTAAGTGTTTTAAACTTCCTACGGAGCAGGCTACAGGACTCAAGCAGGCTTTTATAAATTGGACCAAGGGAATCAAAGGATACAGGAAGCAAGAAGTACTCAAGGACATCAGTTTTGAAGTCCATCAGGGGGAATTCTTTGGAATTGTAGGTCGTAATGGCGGCGGTAAGTCGACGTTACTGAAGCTTATTTCCCAGATTTATTATCCCGAGTCTGGATCCATCAGTGTGAATGGCAAGCTGGTGCCATTCATTGAATTGGGAGTCGGTTTCAATCCTGAGCTCACTGGGCGTGAAAACGTATATCTCAATGGTTCGTTGCTTGGCTTTACTCATGAAGAGATTGACGGTATGTACGACGATATCGTCAAATTTGCCGAGCTTGAAGAGTTTATGGATCAAAAGCTGAAGAACTATTCTTCAGGCATGCAGGTTCGCTTGGCTTTTTCTGTGGCGATTAAGGCGCAGGGCGATATTTTGGTGCTAGATGAGGTTCTTGCGGTTGGTGACGAGGCGTTCCAACGTAAGTGTGATGATTTTTTCACTGAGATTCGGAAGGATCCTACTAAGACCGTTATTCTCGTTACGCATGATATGAATTCGGTGAAGAAATACTGTTCTCGTGCCATGATGATCGCAAATGGTGAAGTGGAGGCTCTGGGCGATCCTGAAACTGTTTCCCAGCAATACACTTTAGCTAATCTTGAAGCTGAGGAAGAAGCGGAACGCAGACGTCAGGAAGAGCGTGGCGGCTATCCAAATGGACTTAACGAGCGTTGTCCTTTATTAAAAACGATAGCTGTGTCGCCGAAGCTCTGCACAGGTAGAGATGTCTTTAAGTTTGATGTGGAATATCAGTATGATGAACCAGGAGATTTCTATCTTGCAATAGCGCTACATGACATCCGTCGCGGTGGAATCACCTATGATACTGGTGCAAAGGTGCTGAAGATGAAGAAACACGGGCACCAAGTCATTCATTTCGAAATGCCTCTTGAATTGTTCAATAATGGCGAGTTTAGGCTGATTACTTCATTGAGGATTCCAAGTCAAACAAATCCGGAAACAACGGATGCTGTTGGTGTCGCGCTAGATGACAATGCATGTAGCTTTGTTATTAGGGATGATCGGAACGGAGAATACGCTTTACTGAGCGATCGAGCACTGACCATCGCGCCGACAGACAGTACTCAGGTTGAAATTGAGCAGGATGCCAGCAAATAAAGTTGAGAGGGTTCGGTGATTATGATGGCCTTGAAAGATGCTGATACATGGGAAACCGTGATGCGGGTTGTCTATCCGATCAAGGATGCCGAGCAGACGCTTCCTCTGTATGCGATTGATTGGACGAGACCTCACGTTGCCGAGACCACACTGGACTCTCGCATTGATATGCGACGTCTCGAATTCGGATCAATGAACCAGTCGACATTGCAACGCATCATGCGACATGCTGGTTCTTCTTCGGGAGTGAGTTGTGATTCATTCACTGTGTTAAATCGGAACACAACAGCGTTGAAGAACCATGGGCACATGTCTGGCTGTACTTTTTTCAATGCATTTCCAGCTTCTTATTGGCGTCGCTGGACTTCTGTGAAGATGGTGCGCTTTACCGCAGATATCCAAGGAAATGCGAAGATCAATGTGTTCCGTTCCACCGGACGAGGCTTGATGTATCCGGTTGCTGAGAAGGTTGTGCATTCACCGCAGGAAGTTGAACGTGTCACTGTGGATATTCCTATGACGGGTCTAATGGATGGCGGTTATTTCTGGTTTGATGCCGAATCTCTGGACGGAGAAGTAATTATTAGCGAGGCTGCATGGTCTGTCCCACAAAATGCTCGTACTGCGTCCAAATCGACCACCATGTCTATTGCCATTACTACGTTCAACCGTGCTTCCTATTGCATGAATCAGTTGCGTGCCATTGCCGGGGCTCCGGCATTACGTGAACGTCTGGATACGGTGTATTGCACCGACCAGGGGAGTGATCTGGTAAAGGACCAGGAAGACTTTGCTGAGGTGGCTGCCGATTTGGGGGAGCAACTCACATATATTCAGCAGGCGAATCTTGGCGGTTCAGGTGGTTTCTCCAGGGGCATGTACGAGACCGCCAAGGCTGGTAACAGTGATTTCGTGCTGCTTCTGGATGACGATGCCATCAGCGAGCCGGAGTCCATTCTGCGAGCGATCCAGTTCTCTGATTACACGGTTCGACCGGTTCTCGTCGGTGGAGGCATGTTCCATCTGGATAATCGCACCATGCTTTATACGCAAGGTGAACGCATAAACCCGCAGCGAATGTGGATGTACCCATCTAAGAACATGGGATACAATCACGATTTCTCTATGGAGCCTCTTCGTGATTCTCCGGATCGTCATCAGCGCATCGATGAAGACTTCAATGGTTGGTGGATGTGCCTGATCCCTATTGCCGTGGTCAAGAAAATCGGTCTTTCAATGCCGGTGTTCATCAAGTTCGACGACATCGAATATGGATTGCGCGCCAAGAAAGCCGGTTTCCCGACGGTTTGTCTGCCGGGTGTTGCCGTATGGCATCAGGCATGGCATGACAAGGATCCGGCCCGCTCTTGGGAGGAGTATTTCACCGAGCGTAACCGTTGGCTTGCGGCTCTGCTGACATACCCGGACAGGCCGCCTCGCATGCTGGTGGAGGCGTTGTATGGCGACGCGAGCCTCGGCCTGCGTTTCGTGTATTCAGCCATGGCGTTGCATCACATGGCGTTGAGGGATGTTCTTCGTGGGCCGCAGTATCTCGTGGATTGTTTGCCGACGAAGCTTGGCGAAGTGCGAGAAGTGCGCGCGAAATATCCGGACGCCCAGGCTCAGGACAGTTTCGAAGCGTTCCCGGAGCCTGCGGGTGAGGTCGAGCCGCCGAAGAATCATCCTTCGACCATGAAGAGCCGGTATAAGGCCGCGGTCGGTTTGATTGCCAAGAGCTTCATCAAAAACGCCAATCCAGATAAAGCCGTTCGGCCTGATGCAGCCATCCCGGCACGGGATGCCGCTTGGACTTGGCTTGCTTTCGACCATGTCAATTCAGCATTGGTGACCACGCCAGACGGTAATGGGGTGGCATGGTTGAAGCGCGACAACAGGCGTTTCCGCAAGAGCATGCTTGAAGGTTATCGACTTACTCGCCGGATTGAAAAGAATTGGAAGCGTTTGGCTGCCCAATACCAGTCCTATGGAATTACTTCCATGGAGACGTGGGCGCATATCTTCGGAGACAAGTAAGTTCTTCTGGCTCACATGCCCGTATACGGGTAATATAATTGTGTGAATGCACATTGTTTTTGTGTGATTACTGTTTGGAAGGTTGTTTTCTTATGACTGAAGCGGTGGAGTATCCGGATCTGGTGGTCGTGGGCGCGGGCCTGTTCGGCCTGACCGTGGCCCAGCAGGCCGTGGAGCGTTTGGGCGTCAGGGTGGAGATCATCGACGTGCGCGACCACATCGGCGGCAACGCGTACAGCTACATGGACGAGGAGACCGGCGCGGAGATCCACAAGTACGGCGCGCACCTGTTCCACACGTCCAACAGGCGCGTGTGGGAGTACGTGAACAGGTTCACCTCGTTCACCGGCTACGTGCACCGCGTGTACGCCACGCACGACGGCGAGGTGTACCCCCTGCCGATCAACCTGGGCACGATCAACCAGTTCTTCCACGCGCGTTACACGCCGGCCGAGGCGAAGGCCCTGATCGACGGGCAGGCCGGCGAATTGGCGGGCACGGACCCCCAGAACCTCAACGACAAGGGCATTTCGCTGATCGGCCGCCCCCTGTACGAGGCGTTCATCAAGAACTACACGGGCAAGCAGTGGCAGACCGATCCGAAGGACCTGCCCGCGGGCATCATCAGCCGCCTGCCGGTGCGCTTCAACTACGACAACCGCTATTTCAAGGACACGTGGGAGGGCCTGCCGACGGACGGCTACACCGCGTGGATGGAGCGCATGATCGACGATCCGCGCATCCACGTGACCCTGAAGGCCGACTTCTTCGACGCCTCGCAGCCGTTCAACAGGAAGGCCCTGGCCGCGGCGGGCGTGCCGGTGGTGTACACGGGCCCGGTGGACCGCTACTTCGACTATTCGCTGGGCGAGCTCAAGTGGCGCACGGTCGACTTCAAAGAGGTGCGCTACGACGAGGGCGACCATTTCGGATGCCCGGTGATGAACTTCTCCGACGCCGACGTGCCGTACACGCGCGCGATCGAGTTCAAGAACTTCAACCCGGAACGCCGGAACCGGCAGAATCCGGACAAAACGGTGGTGTGGGAGGAGTACAGCCGTTTCGCCGAGCGCGACGACGAACCGTACTATCCGATCAACACGGAGGCCGACAAGGCGCTGTACGCGAGGTACGAGGAGCTCGCGAAGGCCGAACCGCTCACGGTGTTCGGCGGACGTCTGGGCACGTACAAGTACTACGACATGCATCAGGTGATCGACACCGCGCTGACCGCGTACGAGGAACAGGTCGAACCACTCCTCAAGAAGTAAGATTCTACGCATAAAAATAAGGCTGCACAGAGGTCTCCTGTGCAGCCTTATTTTTTCCGATTCCTATGGGACCTGTGTAAAATCCAAGCCCTCAAGGTAATTCTTGCCTACGGTCTGGTCATATTGAACTAGTTTGTAATCTTTGAGCAGTCCCTTTGCCTTAGCGCTCAAAGCTGCGGCTTTGATGTTGTTGCCAGCATGGTCCAAGTACGTCGCCTTGCCTTGCCCGATACCGCCGTTGGTGCCGATCATACGACTCATTGCAGGAACTTCTTGTTGCAATTCCGTAAGCATTGCAAGATACGGCGATACCTTGGCGTTCATGTGTTCCGCAGCCAGCGGCATGAAATAGTTGGATGACGTGTATGCGGTAGTTATGGGATTTACCTTCGTATCATGAGAAGGCGAAACGGAATTTGACCAAATGAAATAATCCGTTTCATGTAAAACGGTTTTATTGTTCTTATCCATGTCTGCCGTGTCGTAGATGCCAGGCAGATGATCTCCGTAGAAAATAACGGTGATTGGCTTGTCTATTTGGTCGAGCTGATTAAGAAAATTCGCAGTTTCCTGGTCGGTCCAGTTAATGCCTTTGGTGTAAGCGTTGATATTCCAACGTTCTCCATCAGATAAATCTTCTGAAATATTGGCATCTGAAAACTCGTTATTGTCATAGTAATCGGCATAGGGCATATGGTTCTGCATGGTGATGAGTTGCAGGAACTGCGAGGACTTCGAATCTTGTTGCTTGTTGAGCACGTCAAGAATACTCTGATACGCTTCGCTGTCACTCACATAAGGCGAACGATCGATACAACCGGTATGTTCCAGAGGAATCTTGCTATCAAGCGTGTAAAGGTATGAGAAGCCGAACTTCCTGTAATTAATGTTCCTTAAATACATGCTTTGCTGGAACGGATGCACTGCAGTGGAAGCATTCTTCCCGTACTTTTCCATCCAAATCTGGTTGAAGGAGTAGGGATTATTCTGGTTCGGCACCAATTGCTGGTATGGCACAATCAAAGAATCATTGAAATTCGCAAGATTCAAGCCGGTCAAAGCCTGATATTCAATATTCGCGGTACCACCGCCGTAACCAGGAGACAGCATAAGTCCTGAAGTAGTCGTGTTTTTGATATTACGGATGTTCGGTACCGGATCGAGACTGAAAGAAACGCCCGGAACACGAGTGGGGTCAGAGAAAGTTTCAGACAAAATCATGATGACGGTATTGTCCGTAAGGTCACCTGATCGAGTCTGATTGATGGCTTGCGCCTCTTGCGCATATTTCTTAGCGAGAGACTGCATGGTTTTTTGACTGTAGTTGTCGGGTTTATTCATGGCCTTGACCTTTGACAGGCTAAGGAATGTAGTGGCCGGATTGTTGGCTTGAGCATCACCTATGGCATTCCATAATTGGGGTTCATATCCATTATCTTTAGCCCATTTGTAGGTGCCTGAGCCGGGCGTGCCTAAACCTATGACATAAGTGCTCAGTAGCACAACGCTGAGTATTGCTGCGAGTATGCGGAAGACATTGCCAATGATGTTTTTGATGTTGGCAATGGGATGTCTCCATGAGCAATAAATGAAACGTCTGCGGCCATCCAGAACAAAAAAAGCGAAGATGATAATTGCGAACCAAATTACGAAAGTAATTGCGCCATTAACGAACGCTTGGCTGGATTTCGGTACGAATGACATGATGCTGCCGGTGTCACCGCCTGAAATGAATGTCAAATCAGCGGGAATGATCGGTTCATTTCGCAGCTGGACTTTGATGCTGTTGGCGACTCCAAAAGCAGTAAGGGCAACGCCAAAAACAAGAGTGGCAATCCAGAATCGGTTCGTTACAAAAATTAACGCAAGATAGATTAAAGCCAGTCCCATAAAACTGACGAGACAGACGTTTTTCTGCTCAAGCCACATTTGACTGATGAATCTGGTGACTTGTCCGCCAACGCTTTGAAGGACTTTCGTCGTTTCGTCAATTTCAGTGCCCTTTTCATATTCGGGCTCGGAATACATTCCCCATTGAAGGAAAATGACTTCCGCTGAAGTGAGCAGGAAGAACACAATGGTGTAGAAGGCGTATGAGAACTTCATACGCTTCTTCCAGAGTGCATATGCTTTCTTGAAGAATTTGATGATGAGCCGTACGGCTTTGAAGTTAACGAAGGTATGCCATGCGGTCTTTACTGCTGTGGCAGCTGTGCGGATGGCGTGGCCGGTGGTTTTGGCAGCTTTTGCAACTGCATGTCCTGCGGTGGAGAGTGCTTTTGCCGTAGTGTGTACGGATTGTTTGCAGACCTCGATAGCCTGCATCAGAGGATGCTCGTTAGCTTGCGCGAGTTGAATTTCAGCAGATGGGGGGCTGAATGGGTACTGTCGTTCGCGGCTTCGTCAATGGACTCGTCGTTAGCTGTTTTTGGCAGATGGGGCGCATCGACGACTTTGGGAATGAAAACGCTTGCGTTATCGGAGATGGCGTGAATTGCTGATTTCTGCGTATACAGCTTTGAACCATGGTGACCTGAAAGGGCGGATGGGGCGCAAGTGTTGCTGTCTTCGTCATTCGCAAGAGGGCGATACTCTCCGCCCGTAATCGGCTGCTTAGTAAGTTTTACGTATGAAGGTGCACAAGCGTGACGGTCGGGCGAGAAAATAGGCATCGTCGCATCCTTCAAAAAGATAGTCCCCTTATAATTGGAGGCTCTGTACAATTAAACCGGGTACATTTTAGTGTTCAGCTGTGGACGAACGAGTGTCTAGCGGATGTCTGAAAGGTGGCTGGAAGGTTAACCGGGTGACGGGCAGCAAACAGATGTGTTCAAGGTGGACAACATGTGCGTGCGCAAGTGTTGGGCGTCATTCGCTGGTAGTGCACAAAAAAGCGCTGTCTGCATGAAGCCTTCTACAGCAGTCCCGCCATGTAGATCGGCAGCTTGACCACGTCATTTTCCACGACCAGCGGTTTCGGATGCAGCACGTATCTGGTGCCGACCTTCTTGTCGAATTTCGTCTTGAACTTGTCCAACGAGACCGTGCGGTAGTGTTTCGATGACTTGACTTCGATGGGACTGACCCTGTACTTCATCGCCGCGTTCTCGTACGGTTCAACGATGAGGAAGTCGATCTCCATGCGGTTCGACGGGTCGTCGCGGTCGCTGCGCGAGTAGAAGAACAGCCGGTGCCCGTTGGCCCGGAGAAGCTGTGCGACGACGTTCTCCGCGAGCATGCCCTCGTTGATTTCGATGCGTTCCAGGAGGATGTCCCGGTACAGGTTGCTTCCGGTCTGTTCCGAGTCGGCCAGGGCGAGAGTGGTGAGAAGTCCGGTGTCGGCGGCATAGCATTTGACCGTCGAATGGTCCTCGCTAATGCTTAGCCCCACGCTCGGATCAGTGGAATTGAAGCAGTCGTTGGTGATGAACGCGTCGGAAAGCCAGAAGAAGGCGTCCTCGTAATCGCGGGTCTTCGCTTCCTTTCCCAGCGATGTGATGTTGAACCTCTTCTCTTTCTTGGAAAGCTGGCCCACCAGGTTGTCGAAGATGCGCGTGATGCGTATCCGGTCGCTGCCGCCATGTTTGGAGATGTCTTGCCTGTACAGTCGGAGGATGTTCCGTTTGACGTTGTCGACTTTGCTGAAATCATGGGTCTCGACGTACTTCGACACGGCCTGGGGCATGCCTCCGACCAGCATGTATTCACGGAATAGCCGCATGGCCTTCCTGTGCAGCGAATCGGGGAGCGGCCTGCGCTTCTTGAACGAGTCCGCGATGAGCGTGGACAGTGGCTTTTCTCCCAAAGCCCAGAGGAATTCATCGAAATCCATGGGATTCAGGCGGATCGACTCCTCCTCTGATGGAATGAGGATGTCCTTGACGTTTTCGCGGATGGAGACAAGCGACCCCGTCTCGATGTAGTCGTAACGCCCGTCAGCCACCAGCTGCTTGATGGCCTCGCGGGCCTTCGGATACAGTTGCACCTCGTCGAAAATGATGAGGCTATCCCTCCTGTGCAGTTCCACTCCGTAGAAGGATGACAGGTACATGAAGAACGCGTCGAGGTCGTTGCACAGGTCGACGAAGTAGTCCAGCACGTCATCAGGGGCTTTCGAGAAGTCGACGAGCATATACGACGCATAGTTCCGTCGTCCGAATTCCTCCGCGATGGTGCTTTTCCCGACGCGCCGCGCGCCCTCGATGAGCAGGGCCGTGCTTCCTTGGGAGGATTCCTTCCAGGAAGCCAGTTCTTCGTATGCTTTTCGTTCGAAAGTCTCCATGTCTCACCGCCGTAAATACACCAAATCAAGGGTAATACCATGCTCAATTATACACCAAATCAAGGGTAAGCGAAGTGCTATTTATACACCAAATCAAGGGTAACTGAGATACCACCGGTTGGGCTGCCGAATCTGCCATACGTAAGCTAGTTTGTGGAATCGCTTTATGGCTATGCAACCCTGCCGGTACCCTGAAATTGTGAGTAGTGAGATTTTCAAGCCGCGCAACATCATCGTGACCGGCGGCTGCGGGTTTATCGGAGCCAATTTCGTGCGCTATGTGGCACGTAACCATCCTGACGTGCACATAACCGTGCTCGACAAACTGACCTATGCCGGAAATCCGCAAAATATCGCCGGTCTTCCGCAATCGCAAGTAGAACTCGTGCAAGGTGACATTTGCGATGCTGCACTACTGGAACGTATCGTGCCTGGTCATGACTCGATCGTGCATTTCGCGGCCGAATCGCACAACGACAATTCCATCGCCAATCCTGAACCCTTCATCACAACAAACGTGGAAGGCACGTTCCATTTGCTTGAAGCCGCCCGTAAGCATGACGTGCGATTCCACCACATCAGCACCGACGAAGTGTACGGCGACCTCGCGCTCGACGATCCATGCAAATTCACCGAAAGTACGCCGTATAAGCCGTCTAGCCCATACAGTGCGTCGAAAGCGGCATCTGACCAGCTGGTGCGCGCGTGGGTTCGTACGTACGGGCTTCGCGCCACGATCTCCAACTGTTCCAACAATTACGGGCCGTACCAGCATGTGGAAAAATTCATTCCACGCCAGATCACATCCATCATGGAAGGTGTGCGACCGAAACTTTATGGCACAGGCGAGAACGTGCGTGACTGGATCCATACGGAAGACCACTCTTCTGCGGTGTGGGAGATTCTTACGCGCGGTCGGATCGGTGAAACGTACCTGATTGGCGCAGATGGCGAAATGAGCAATATTGCCGTAATGCGTATGATTCTGCGACTTATGGGGTGTGCCGAAGATGCGTTCGACTGGGTGCGTGACCGTCCCGGGCATGATCGACGCTATGCGATTGACTCTAGTAAGCTGCGTACCGAACTCGAATGGAAGCCTGTTCACACCGATTTCGAAGCCGGTTTGCAAGCGACCATCGCTTGGTATGTTGCCAACCGTGCCTGGTGGGAGCCCGCCAAAGCCGCCACCGAAGCCCGCTACCGCGCCCAAGGTCAGTAAAGCGCGTCGGACGGGAGCGTTTGTGACGGTGCGTCATGGTGGATGCGGCGCAGCCTGGCAATTGGGTTCGGTAAGTGGCGATTGGGAAATGGCGTGCTGCAAGTAGTCGGCTTCGTCAGGAAATGGCTGCGAGGGCCGGATGTGCATTCTGGCCTAATGACCCAGTTGTGAATCCAAGTCTCCCGAATCTGCCATATATAAGCCAGATACGGTGCGAAAGTATATTTAACGGGGTCAAAGTTGTATCTTTGAACGACTTTGACCCCGTTAAACGCAGAGACGACGGCTGCGAGCGCGATGGTGACCACTGCGATCACTGCGACGATGGCGATGGTTTTGCGCTGTCTCGCATTGTTTTTCTGCGTGGTTGGCCGCATTGCTGGTTCCTTTTTTCTTGTGCGCCTCTCATTTTGGACAAACGTTGCGAGTGTACAAAAACACTTTCGAGAAACGATTTACCGGTGGAAATAGTGCGGATTATTTTGCTGTGAAAGGAATTTGTTTGTTGTTGCGATGCTGGGCGCGTCAGGTTTGCGTGGTATTTATGCTGGAGGGATAAACGTTTTAAGGGGGTTTGGATGGCGTATCGTGCGACGCTGAAGGATGTGGCCGCTGCCGCAGGGGTGTCTGTGACGACGGTTTCGCTGGTGTTGAATAATCGTCCTGCTCGCGTGTCCGAGGAGAAGCGCAGGGTCATTGCCGATGCGGCGAAGAAACTGAATTATGTGCCGAATCAGAGCGCGCGAAGCTTGGTGACCAAGCAATCCCAGTTGGTGGCGTTGGTTGTGCCTGATATTGAGAACTTGTTTTTCGCGGCGTTTGCCAAGTGCGTGGAGGATGAATGCGCTGCGCAGGGGTATTCGCTGATTGTGGCCAATTCCGATGATTCGCGTGTTACTGAGCATGAGTTGTTGCAGCGTCTTCCGGCTCGTGGGGTGGACGGTGTGATGCTGATTCCGGCGCGCGAGTCCTGTGCTGGCGATGCTGTTGGGCGGTTGCGTGAGGATGTGGCGCTTGTGTCGTGCCCTGTGGTGTTGATCGACCGTTTGACTCAGTGCGGTTGGTGTGATGCGGTTGGCTTTGATAATTATCTTGGCGGCCGTTTGGCTGCCCAGTATCTGTTGGAGGGTGGTCATACTCGTATTGGTATTGTCACCGGCGATATTGCGGAGTTGAGTGCCGCGGAGCGTCGTCGTGGTTTTGTGGATGCTATCGAGCAGTCGGGAAAGCATTTTGATTCTGCGCTGTGTGCTGAGGGGAATTACCGTTTCGGTAGTGGCTATCGTGCTGCTGATCAGATTATTGATGGCGGTGCGACTGCCGTGTTCTGCTGCAATGATGTGATGGCGCTTGGTTTTCGTCAGCGTATGGCGGAGCGCGGGTTGCGCGTTACTGAGGATATGCAGGTGATTGGTTACGACAATATTCTCAAGCGATTCGGTCTTGGTTGGCGTATGACCACCGTTGAACAGAGCGTGACTGATCTGGCTGCCGCTTGTTGGGATATGTTGCGTGGGCGGATTGATGTTTCGGTTCATACTAAGTCCGGTGTGGATTCGGTGGCTGCTCGTCCGTGGCTCTCCGATCCGCAGGTTGAGGTGCTTACGCCGAAATTGGTGCAGGCGGCCTGCTCGTAAAATCGCCATTTTTAGGTGCTGCGGACCGGTGAAAAACGGGTGGCGTAGATCAATCTCGATATGCAGTGACATCAGTATCTCCAATATTCTGTAAATGTTGGAAATAAAGGCAACACGCCGTGCGTGTGGTGTTGAATTTGCGTTATTGATAAAACGCTTTATCATAAATCTTGTCAACGCACAACACAACCGAAGAATGTATTCGATGTATAACTGACGGCGCACCCGTATGGTGGCGGACTGTCGTCAGGCTCGTCAAAGAGGAAAGGCACACACATGAAAAAGATGATTCTCGATCTTGATACCGGCGTTGATGACGCACTTGCCATTTCGTATGCCCTGGGAAGCTCGGAAGTCAAGCTGATCGGCATCACCGGTACCTATGGCAACGTACTTGTCGAGCAAGGTGTGCGCAACGCATTGGCCGTGACCGACTTGCTCGGCCATCCGGAAGTCAAGGTGTATCAAGGCCTGCCGCACTCCAGCACCACCGACCACTTCGAAGTGCTGCCGATCTCCGCACTCATCCACGGCGACAACGGAATCGGCGACGTGGACATCCCTGATTCCAACCGTTCCGTCGAAACCGAATCCGCGGTCGACTTCATCATCGACGCAGTGAAGACCTACGGCAAGGATCTCGTCTACGTGCCGACCGGACCGATGACCAACATCGAAGCCGCACTGAAGAAAGCTCCGGAAATCAAAGACGAAATCGGCCAAATCGTGCTCATGGGCGGCGCGCTGACCGTACCTGGCAACTGCAACGCCTGCATGGAAGCCAACATTTCGCAGGATCCGGAAGCCGCCGACTACCTGTTCCGTTCCGGCGCTCCGACCACCATGATCGGCCTCGACGTAACCCTGCAGACCCTGCTCACCTACAAGGAAACCCAGCAGTGGCGCGACCTCGGCACCAAGGCCGGCAGGTTTCTGGCCGACATGACCGACTTCTACATCAAGGCCTACGAAACCACGTCCCCGCACTTGGGCGGCTGCGGACTGCACGATCCGCTCGCCGTCGGCGTGGCAGTGGACCCGACCCTCGTCACCACCCTTGACATCAATATGAAGGTCGACGTGGAAGGCCCGACCCGCGGACGTACCATCGGTGACGAAACCCGTCTGAACGATCCAGTCAAGACCATGAAGGTGGCAGTCGGCGTTGATGTGCCGCGCTTCCTGAACGAATTCATGACCCGCATTTCCAGACTCGCAACCAAAGCCGAATAAGCGTAACCGGCCAAACAATCGCATAAAACATCCTCAATATAAACAATGGAGATTTGTAAAATTGCGATTACTGAAAAACAATATTTCACAAATCTCCTTTTCATTTAAGGAAGACAAAGATGAGCGCGACTGAAGTTCTCTCTGCATTGGACCGCATCCACGGCACGGTGTCCGTAATCGGCTCGATGAATGCGGATTACACCGTCACCGCACAGCGTCTGCCAGGGCCGGGGGAGACCATCACCGGCGGTCCGCTGCAGCTGCTGCCAGGCGGTAAATCCGGCAACCAGGCGGCCGCCGCAGCGCGCATCGGCGCAACCGTGCAAATGTTCGGCGCGGTAGGCTCCGATTCCAACGCCGACTTCCTGCTGGGCGCCCTAGGTGAAGCTGGTGTGAACACCACGCATGTTCGCCGCGTGCCTGGAGCATCCGGTACAACCGTGATCACCGTGGACGCAACTGGCGAAAACACCATCGTCTACTCTCCGGGATCGAACGCGCAGGTCACTGTGGACTATGTGGAATCCGTGCGTGAGGCGCTGGTACGGTCTTCCGTGCTTGGCCTATGCTTGGAAAGCCCGATCGAAACAGTGACGGCCGCCGCACGCATATGCCACGAAGCGGGCGTGAAGGTGCTACTCAACGATTCGCCGTTCACTCCGTCGCTGCCGGCCGAACTAGTTGAAGCATCCGGCATTCTGTTGGCCAACGAGCATGAAATGGCGCAGTTGCTTGGTATTGACGAGCCGGAAAACGACGATTGGGATGGTTTCGACTGGGGGCATGCGCTGGAAGCGATGCACGGATTCGGTTTCGAACAGGCGATTGTGACGCTCGGCGGTGACGGTTCGGTGGTATTGGATTCCACTTCGGCAACGCCGATTCAGCGGATAGCCCCCGTGCGGGTCAATGCGGTGGATACCACCGGTTGCGGCGACTCATTCATGGGCACGGTGCTCGCCGGTCTTGCCTCAGGTATGGCACTTTCCGAAGCTGCCGAACTCGCCTCGTACGTGTCCGCATATGCCGCCACTGGTTACGGTGCGCAGGCCTCCTACGGCAATGCCGCGCAAATTCGCGAGGCATATATCGGACGATAGCTAGATTTCTCTCTTTTCTCTCTTTAAGAAAAGGAAATAGAGTACATATAAAAAACTCGCCGACCGGGTGGTGGCGAGTTTTTGCTTAAGAATATATGCGCGAATCAGGCGTAGATGTTGCGCGGACGCATGTCTTCGGGCAAGCCGTTGAGCAGCGTGGAAACGGAACCGGATTCGAACACGGAACGGATGCCGGCGGCCAGCAATGGGGCCACAGACAGCACGGTCATATTCGGAAGGCGCTTCTCTTCCGGAACCGGCACGGTGTCGGTAAGTACGATTTCTCTGGCACCGCAATTCCTCAGGCGTTCCACGGCGGGACCAGACAGCAGGCCATGCGTGGCAACCAGCGTCACGGACTTCGCGCCGGAGTTGTTCAGTGTGCGCACAGCCTCGCAGATGGTGCCTGCGGTGTCGATCATGTCGTCAACCACCACGCAGTCGCGGCCTTCGACCTCGCCGATAATGCCATGCGCCTCGGCATGGTTCGGGCGAGTGGTGTCACGAGTCTTGTGAATGAAGGCGAGCGGCAGATTGCCCAGCTTCGCGGCCCACTGCTCGGAAACCTTGATACGGCCGGCATCCGGAGACACGATGGTGGTGTTCTCAAGCGGCATGTTGTTGCGCACATAGTCAAGCAGCACCGGAGTAGCGGTGAGATGATCGACCGGACCATCGAAGAAGCCCTGCTCCTGAGCGGCATGCAGGTCAACCGTCATAATACGGTCGGCACCGGCTGCGCGGAACAGGTCGAAAATCAGGCGGGCGGTGATGGGCTCGCGACCCTGATGCTTCTTATCCTGACGGGAATAGCCAAGGAACGGCGCGACCACGGTGATGGAACGGGCGGAAGCGCGCTTCATGGCGTCAACCATGATGAGCTGCTCCATGATCCACTTGTTAATCGGCTCGGTATGTGCCTGCATCACAAACGCGTCGGCACCACGCACCGGCTCGGTGTAACGCACATACATCTCACCGTTGGCGAAATCGTAAGCCGTGGTCTCAAGCACGTCAATTCCCAGGTATTTCGCGGTTTCATGGGCCTGCTCAGGGTATGCACGACCCGTCACCAAAGCCAGTTTTTTATCCGGAGTGCCTTCGAGAATCGCCGACATGCTTCGCCTTCCACAATTAGAGTCGCGTAAATACGGTATACCAACCGTACAAAAATAGCCGTATTCAATATAACAATGCGGGTGCCCATGACGCGCCTGTTTTGCGGAATGTGCGCGATTGCCGCTCGTCCAGCAGAAGGGCTATGCTGAACAGGTTGTCTGAACCGTATCTTTATACCCTTTTATATATAGATGCGCGAAGGCAGTACGCATACACACTCCTGCCATGGAAGGTCCATGGCCGATAGTCCGAAGGAGGTGGGTGATGTCTGCGCATAAGTACGAACTGATGTTCATTGCCGATCCTGAGCTGGATGAGCGCGGTCTGAAGAAGCTGACCGAGCAGTATCTGGAAACTGTCACCAAGGAAGGCGGTGCTGTCGAGAACATCGACATCTGGGGCCGTCGCAAGCTTGCCTACGAGATCGCTGGCAAGACCGAAGGTAACTACGTTGTGGTCAACTACTCCGCTGAGCCGGCCACCAGCGACGAACTCGATCGTCTGCTGAACCTGAACGAATCCGTCATCCGTACGAAGATTCTTCGCAAGTAAGTAATTCTAAGCTTTTCAAGCTGCAAAACAATAAGCTGCAAAGTAAGTAGGTAACGATGGCAGGCGAAACGATTATCACTGTGGTGGGTAACCTCACGGCTGATCCCGAAATCCGTACGGTTGGCAACGGCTCGTCCGTGGCCAGCTTCACGATTGCCTCCACTCCGCGCACCTGGAACCGTAATACGGGCCAGTTTGAAGATGGTCAGGCTTTGTTCATGCGCTGCTCCGCGTGGCGCGACATGGCCGAACATTGCGCGCAGAGCCTGAGCAAGGGTATGCGTGTGATCGCGCAGGGTCGTTTGCAGCAGCGTTCCTATCAGGCGAACGATGGTTCCCAGCGCACGGTTATCGAGCTTCAGGTCGATGAGATCGGTCCGTCCCTGCGTTATGCGACCGCCCAGGTCACGCGAACTTCCAATGCCAACGGTGGTAATTTTGCCGGCAATCGTGGCGGCAATGTTTTCGCTGGCGGCAACGGCGGGTTCAACAACGGTGGCTTCGCCGGCAATGCCGGTGGCTATCAGGGCGGTGCCGGGTATTCCGGTGGCGCTGGCTATCAGGGTGGGGCTGCCGCTCCAGCCAATGCCGCGCCCGCCGTGCAGCCTGCTCCGGCATCGGATCCGTGGGGCAATTCGGATAATTCCGGTTCCTCATCGTTCGGTTCCTTTGGCTCCTCCGAATTTGGTGGAAGCAGCGACGAACCGGAATTCTGATCCGACCCGGATCGCAGCTTAAAAGAAAAGCAATTTCCAGATTTTAAGGAGAACATCAAGATGTCACGCAAGAGGCCGCAGCCGCCGGTCAAGCCGTTTAAGAAGAAGCCGAATCCACTGAAGGCCGCTAAGGTCACCGAGATCGATTACAAGGACGTTGCCCTGCTGCGCAAGTTCATCTCCGATCGCGGCAAGATTCGTTCCCGTCGTATCACCGGTGTTTCCGTGCAGGAACAGCGCGAGCTCGCCAAGGCTATCAAGAACGCCCGCGAGATGGCTCTGCTGCCGTACGCCACTTCCGGTCGCTGATCTGAGAGAGGTTTGAACAATGGCTGAAGCTAAGGTTATTCTTACCAAGTCCGTCAATCACCTGGGTCACCCGGGCGACGTCGTGACCGTCAAGGCCGGTTACGCTCGTAACTACCTGATTCCGCAGGGCCTCGCCTTTGCTTGGTCCAAGAACGCTGCTGCTCAGATTGAGTCCATGAAGCGCGCTCGTCTGGCCAAGGCCGTCGCCACCCGCGAAGAGGCTGTTGCCGCCAAGGGTCTGATCGAGGGCTCCGTCGTTGAAATCGCTGCCAAGGTCTCCGAGTCCGGCAAGCTGTTCGGTGGCGTTTCCGCCGACAAGATCGCCATCGCTCTGTCTTCCAAGGCTGACGTCAACCCGAAGAGCATCACCGTGGATCCGATCAAGACCACCGGCGAGTTCGCTGCGACCGTCGCTCTGCACCCGGAAATCACCGCTTCCTTCACCGTGAAGGTTGTCGCTGAGTGATTTCGGCCCCATTCATCGAGACTGCATTCGTTGCAGCCATGATGAATGACTTCAGACTGAGATACGTCTGAGCTTAAGCATGGAAAATCCCCCTGCACCAGCTGAAAACAGTTGTGCAGGGGGATTTTCATATCTAATCAGTAATTGTAGCCACCGTCATCAAGCGTGACCGTGACCTTGCCATCCTTGTTGACCGTCAACGATTCCACACCATTGATATGCGCGTTCGGAATGATCGCATTATCGGTTTTGGCGACGCTGTTGGAAAGCATCTTGCGCTGGTTTTTGCTAGCTTGAGGATCGGCAACGCTGCTGCCCTTAGGAAAATTGTGAAGAAATTGTAATTTCAAGTCTTGCCTGCGCTGGTCGAGTGGTGAATATGATGGTTGAATCGTGTTTTCCTGCGACTTTCGTAATATGCTGAAATCGTTGGAAAATAGCGGTTTTACAATCGCGACACGCCGAGAGTTGCATTCTTCTTGATTCTGAGTATATTTACTTCTCGTGCTCAGCGAGAACAAAACCTCGCAAGACCAACGCCCCTTTAGCTCAGTTGGTTAGAGCAGCTGACTCTTAATCAGCGTGTCCAGGGTTCGAATCCCTGAGGGGGCACAGATGAAGCCTTGGAACTCCGGTTCCAAGGCTTTTTTGTTTTCCGATTTCTGCATGGCCGTCCGGCAAGTCGCCGGCTTGTCGAAACTTTTTGTGTTCGACTTCCAGTGTGGGGAGTAGTGTTGGACCCTGTTGTCCGCCGAGAGCGGAATTGACATCAATGTGATTCTTACAGAGAAGAAGCAATAGAGGAAACAGCAGTGGAATACTCGACTTTTGTCAAACTTGCGGCCGAATTCTTCGGTACCGCCATTCTGATGATCTTCGGCAACGGCGCTGTCGCGAACGTTGAACTGAAGAACACTAAGGGCCACCATGCAGGCTGGCTGAACATCGCCATGGGCTACGGCTTCGGCGTGATGTTCCCGGTGCTCATGTTCGGTGGCGTTTCCGGCGCGCACATCAACCCGGCCATGACCATCGCCCAGGCGGTGAACGGCCTGTTCGACTGGAACCTGGTGCTGCCGTACATCATCGCTCAGCTGCTCGGCGCCGCAGTCGGTCAGCTCGTGGTATACATCACCTACTATCCGCACTATAAGGACACCGAAGACGCCAACGCCATCCTTGGCACTTTCTGCACCACCGACGCCCACAACGATCGCGTGAACTACTTCGTCAATGAGTTCTTCGGCACCCTCGTGCTCGTGGTCGGCGCACTGTGCTGCCTGTCCCTGCCGTGGGGAGAGGAAGACCATGCTGCCGCATCCATCGTGGTTGGTTTCATCGTGTGGGGCCTCGTGACCTCCATGGGTGGTCCGACCGGTCCTGGCCTGAACCCGGCCCGCGATTTCATGCCGCGACTGCTGCACGCCATCCTGCCGATTCCGTCCAAGGGCTCCTCCCGCTGGGACGAGGCTTGGATTCCGGTCGTCGCCCCGATTCTGGGCGCCATCGTCGGTGCGGCCATGTTTAAGCTGTTCGTCTGATCGCCTGCGGTTATCCGTGATTTGTTTGTCTGGCCGTCACATAAGTTGCGGTTGACATATAAGAACTGACACGCAAAGCCTGTTTTCTTCGGAATTTTCCGGTTCAAGGGAAGCAGGCTTTTTGCATACCTACTATTGGCTGGTAGTGCTGCCGTGGAGGAGATATGCTGCCGCCTGCGTGACAACAGGATAAGACTACGGAGTAAGCGGAAATAAGACTGCGGAACGTGGCTACAGGCCGAAATACGCGTTGAACTCGTTTTGATCGAGCACACGATCCGAAGTGTTGGCGCGGATGGCGTCCCAGCTGAATTCGCCAAGCGCTTCGGCCGCGCTCATGGGCTGCGGTTCAGTGTGTTCGCAGTCTCCTTGCAAGCCGAGTAGCCATGCGCAATAGCCGATGATCTGTTGCGCGGTGACGCCGTGCGCCGTGAGAATACCGAGGTCGAGCGAGCGTTCGCGTTTGGCGAGACGTTGCCCGGCCGCGTTGTCGATAAGGGGTAGATGCGCGTATGAGATGGTTGCTTCGGCGGGTTCAGAAGGCTGGAATCCCGCGGAGATAAGGACTTTGCGGATATAAATCTGCAAAGCGCTTGAACGAAGCAGGTCGCGACCGCGCACAATGTCGGTGATGCCCATGTCAAGATCGTCCACGGTGACGGCCAATTGATAGGAGTATATACCGTCCGATCGGCGGACGATGGTGTCGCCGATGTCTTGGACGAGGTTGTAACGCTGGTTGCCGAACACTTCGTCATGAAAGGCGATGGTGGTGTCGGTGGTGGCGATGCGCAGCGAATGGCGATCGCCGTTAGCGAGGCGTTGCTTCACGCGCTGCGGGTCGTTGGCGATGAGTCGGTGGCATGTTCCCGGATATACGGTGAAACGGTCGCCTTCCTGCGGCGCCGATGCGGCGCGGATATCGGCGCGCGAGCAGAAACAGGGGTAGATGAGCGGCGTTGCGTCGGGGGTATTTGTGGTGTTGCTTGCGGTAGCGCCGTAGGAATCGGAATCGTTGGAACTAATGCCGATAGTGTTAATAGTATCGCTGATTTCGTCAATGTTGAGGTTGCTGAGAAGATTGAGCGCTTCCTGATATAGGGTGTGTCGCGTTGATTGGAATACTGGTTCGCCATCCCAGTTGAGACCGAGCCAGTCGAGGTCGTGCATCATGGTTTCGGCGGCGTTGGGAACGACTCTCGGCTCATCGATGTCTTCAATGCGCAATCGTATGGAATCGCCTGTTTTGCGGGCGGAAAGCCACGCTCCAAGCATGGCGTAGACGTTGCCGATATGCATGCGGCCTGATGGGGTGGGTGCGAATCGGCCGGTCATGGTGACTCCTTTGATGCATCGATGGTGACAGTACGTAACTGTACCTTCTGGGGTTCGTCCAGGTTCAGCGTAGGGCGATTCGGGTGGTGTAAACCCCCATACCATCGCGTGTAAGGTGGTAGTATATGCCGTTCTGGTACGTTCGTTTGCGAAGGTAATCTGCGAGCGTGGAAAAGGTATTCCGTTTTGTCGGGTGAATGGGGTCGATATGACGAAAAGGCAGTTTAGCAATACGGAGGTCGAGTATCTTCGTGCGTTGCCGGCGGTTGAGTCGGTTACGCAGAACAGGATTACGTATTCGCGTGATTTTCAAATCAGCTGCATGCGCAGATATTTGGATGGCGAGAGACCGAGTTCGATTTTCACATCGGCTGGATTGAGTCCTGCGATTGTCGGTCGCAAGCGTGTCGAACGTAATATCGCGCGCTGGAAAGCGGATTCGGATATCATGGCCGCTGCGAAAATCGGAGGTTCGTCGGGGTCGTTGTCTCCTGAGACGCGCGAACGACTGGTGTCCGTTCAGCTGGGGCAGATTCGGTCGTTGATGTGTCAGGTGCTTGAACTGAAGGATCGTATCGACGCTTTGGAACGTCAATTGAAAAAAATACAGGTATGAAATGCGATAGCTGAAAAAAATAAAGAAAAAATTTTTTCGGCGCGTGTTTAATAAATCTTGCATATAGTGATTGTCGGACGGTGTCTTTGAAGTCCCCCTTCTACTGCCGTCTGTTTTATTGGCCCGTGCGAATATCGGTCGCTTTATCACTTCACTTCAGACCGTCGTACGGGCTTCTTCTTACTCTGGTAGAGGTAGTTGGGATTGAACATAAGAGGCTGAATATGACCGCATACATGGATCATAAGAATCTTGCCAATGAGGTGATTGACGGCGTGCGCGCCGTGCAGATCGCCGATGGCGTGCATCGCGTGTTGGATCGTATCGCGTCGGCCGAGCAACATGCCGGTCGTGACGCGGGTTCCGTGCGCCTGCTTGCTGCTACGAAGACGCGCGATGTGGGCGAGATCATGGCTGCAATCGACGCGGGCGTGCGCATGATCGGCGAAAATCGTCCGCAGGAAGTGACAGCGAAGGCCGAAGGATTGATGGCACGTTGTGCGGAACGCGGGTTTGCGTTGGGTGTTGCCGGCGATTCCGGCATCGCGTCCGCTTCAGACGATTCCGAAGTCGCTTGCGAGCGCATTCCGTTCCATCTGATCGGCCAGCTGCAAAGCAACAAAATCGGCAAGGTACTGCCGGTCGTCAACGCTATCGAATCGGTTGATTCCCTGGATTTGGCGGAAAAAATCTCACGTAGGGCGGTGGCGCGCGGCGTCACCGTGGGCGTGCTGCTGGAAGTCAACGAATCGGGCGAGACGTCGAAATCCGGTTGCAATCCGGCGTATGCCATTCGTATCGCGCAGAAAATCGGCACATTGGACGGGCTTGAATTGCAGGGGCTGATGACTATTGGCGCGCATGTGAGCGATGAAACTGCCATTCGCCGGGGATTTGAACATCTGCGTAGAACCCGCGATCGTATTCTCGCATCGGGGGAGCCTGGCACGCAGTCCTGCCGTGAACTGTCGATGGGTATGACCGGCGACATGGAACTCGCGATTGCGGAAGGATCCACTATCGTGCGCGTTGGCACTGCGATTTTCGGCGAGCGTGCTTTTATCTGACGTTTTCTTCCTGTGACGGGCCTTCGCATGATGTGATGGCCCGTTTTTTTTTCGATGTTTTTGATTGTCGGGCGTTGCATGTCGATGATATGGACGATTCGACGATTGTTGCGGGTAGACTGGCAAGCATGAGAATCGCACGTTTTTCGCATAATGATGTACCGCAATACGCTTTCGTGCAGACCGACGAAAGCGACGGCAAAGACTATCTCGTAGCGCTTGAGGGGCATCCTCTGGCCGGTGCCGGCGTGAAGCCGACCGGCGAGCGTTTTCCGGTGGATGGCGATGGCATCCGTCTGCTCTCTCCGGTGATTCCGTCGAAGGTGTATGGCCTGGCCAAGAATTATGAGGCGCACGCGCAGTTCATGCATGAAGCCGGCCATTCCGACATCAAGCATGCTCCGGAAGACATGGTGATTTTCTCCAAGCCGAGCACGTCGGTGATTGGTCCGGATGATCCGATCGTGATTCCGGCATATTCGAACGATATGAATTTCGAGCCGGAAGTGGCCGTGGTGATGGGTCGTATCGCCAAGAACGTGCCGGTCGAACAGGCCATGGACTATGTGCTCGGCTTCACCTGCGTGAATGACGTGACATTGCGCGACCTGCAGGGGCTCGACCCGATGTGGACGCGTGCGAAGGGCTTCGACACGTCCTGCCCGCTCGGCCCGTGGATCGTGACCCGTGACGACTTGGATTGGAAGGATGCGAAGATCTCCTTCACGTTGAATGGCGAGGATGTCGAGCTGGCTTCCGGCACCACGGCGAACCTGATTCACGGCATTCCCGAGCAGATCGCCGCGATCTCCAGCTTCACGACGCTGCTGCCGGGCGATGTGATTCTGACGGGCACCCCGAACGCTTCCGGCCATCTCGATCCGGGCGACGAGGCGATCGTGCACGTCGAAGGCATTGGCAGCCTGCGCAATGTGGTAGTGCGCGGCTGATTGTCGATTGGCATATTGCGGATATGAAGGCTGTCACCTTTCGTGGGTGGCAGCCTTTCGTGTTTTTACGACTTTTCGTTCGGTGAACAAAAGTTGAGTGTTGCGGACTCAACTTTTGGGAATAGAATGGTGGTGAAGTTGGTTGAGCATATCAGACAACGACATATGCGCCGACGTAACCGTGCGAAAACGGACGTTCGACGCGAACCATGGAGGATGATATGGAACAGAAGTTCACCACAATGGCGCAGGAAGCCATTTCCGACGCCGTGCAGAATGCGTCGGCCGCAGGCAACGCGCAAGTCGAAACCCTGCACCTGCTTGACGCGCTGCTGCGTCAGGAAAACGGCGTGATTCGCGGACTGATCGAAGCCGCGGGTGGCAACGCGCAGAACATCAGCGCAGCCGTGCACCAAGCGCAAGACGAGCTGCCGAGCGCCAGCGGATCGACCACCGCACAGCCACAGGTCAGCAGGCAACTGTCCGCCGTGCTTGCACAAGCGGGCAAGGAAATGCATCAGATGGGCGACGAATACGTCTCCACCGAACATCTGCTCATCGCCATCGCAGCGGCAAAACCAAACCAAAGCGCGCAAATCATGGAACAATACGGCGTGACCGCTGACGCGTTACGCAAAGCCGTGCCATCGATTCGAGGAGGCGCGAAAGTGACCAGCCCCGACGCTGAAGGCTCGTATAAAGCCCTCGAAAAATACTCGACCGACCTGACTGCGGCCGCGAAAGAAGGCAAACTCGACCCGGTGATCGGCCGCGATCAGGAAATCCGCCGCGTGATCCAGATCCTGAGTCGACGCACCAAAAACAACCCGGTGCTGATCGGCGAGCCGGGCGTGGGCAAAACCGCTGTGGTGGAAGGCCTCGCACAGCGCATCGTCGCCGGCGACGTGCCGACAACCTTGCAAAACAAGAAGCTTATTTCGCTTGATTTGGGCTCCATGGTGGCCGGTTCGAAATACCGCGGCGAATTCGAGGAACGCCTGAAGAGCGTGCTGCAGGAAATCAAGAACGCCGACGGGCAGATCATCACCTTCATCGATGAGATCCACACCATCGTTGGCGCGGGCGCAGCCGAAGGATCCATGGACGCGGGCAATATGCTCAAGCCCATGCTTGCGCGCGGCGAACTACGCCTGATCGGTGCCACCACGCTCGATGAATACCGCGAGAATATCGAAAAGGACCCGGCGTTGGAACGTCGTTTCCAGCAAGTGTTCGTAGGAGAGCCGAGTGTTGAAGACACCATCGCCATTCTGCGCGGCATCGCGCCGAAATACGAAGCCCACCACAAGGTGACCATCGGCGACGACGCGCTCGTGGCCGCGGCAACGCTGTCGAACCGGTATATTTCCGGTCGTCAGCTGCCAGACAAGGCCATCGATCTGGTGGACGAGGCCGCATCGCACCTGCGCATGGAACTCGACTCCTCGCCTGAGGAAATCGATGAACTGCAACGCCAGGTCGACCGACTCAAAATGGAGAAATCATACCTGCTTGGCAATCCGAAAGACGATGCCGCCGCAAGCAAAGCCGAAAGCGAGCTTGACGAAAGCGCCAAGGAACGTCTCGACGACCTCAATAAGGAAATCGCAGACAAAAGCGAAAAACTCAACGGTCTGAAAGCACGCTGGGACGCCGAAAAGAACGGACACAACCGCATCGGCGACCTGCGCAAGAAGCTCGACGAACTGCGCACCCAAGCTGAACGGTACGAGCGTGAAGGCGATCTGGCGAAATCCTCCGCCATCAACTATGGCGAAATTCCGGCCATCCAGAAGGAGATTGCACAAGCCGAACAAAACGAGGCGGTGGCCAAGAATGGTGCGGCCGGCGTGGCTGGCGACGACGGCGCGGCGGAAGACATTCCGATGGTGCCGGACCGCGTCGACGCCGATTCCGTGGCCGAAATCGTGTCCGACTGGACGGGCATTCCCGTCGGCCGCCTCATGCAAGGCGAAAACGAGAAGCTGCTGACCATGGAAGATTATCTCGGCAAACGTGTGATCGGCCAGAAAGAAGCTATTCAAGCTGTTTCTGATGCGGTACGCCGCTCGCGTGCGGGCATTTCCGACCCGAACCGCCCGACAGGATCGTTCCTGTTCCTTGGACCGACCGGCGTGGGCAAGACGGAACTAGCCAAGGCGCTCGCCGACTTTCTGTTCGACGATGAAAAAGCCATGGTGCGCATTGATATGAGCGAGTACATGGAGAAGGCCTCCGTGTCTCGTCTAATCGGTGCTGCGCCGGGCTACATCGGCTATGAGGAGGGTGGCCAGCTGACTGAGGCCGTGCGTCGCCGCCCATATTCGGTGGTGCTGTTCGATGAGGTTGAAAAGGCCAATCCTGAAGTGTTCGACGTGCTGCTGCAGGTGCTCGACGACGGCCGCTTGACCGACGGGCAGGGCCGAACCGTGGACTTCAAGAACACGATTCTGATCATGACCTCCAACCTTGGCTCGCAGTTCCTGGTGAACACCGAACTGGATGACGAAGCCAAGAAGAAGGCCGTGATGGACGCCGTGCACATGCAGTTCAAGCCGGAATTCATCAACCGCTTGGATGAACTGGTCATGTTCCACCCGCTTACGCGCGAAGAGCTCGGCGGCATCGTGGACATTCAGGTGGCGCAGGTTTCGGCCCGCTTGGCGGATCGCCGCATCAAGCTGGATGTTACCGATTCGGCGCGCGATTGGCTCGCCAACACCGGTTACGATCCGGCGTATGGCGCTCGCCCGCTTCGTCGTTTGGTGCAAACCGAAGTTGGAGACCAGTTGGCGCGCATGCTGCTAGCTGGCGAAGTGCACGACGGCGACACCGTGCTTGTGGACCAGACCGGCGGCGACCATTTGGAGCTTTCCTCGTGGGCGCCGGGGCAGATCGACGACGATTTTTCGGCGGAAGCTAAGTGACGTTCGGAGTCAGTCGGCTGATCGGTTTGGCCTGACTGACTGTCGATTGGCCGAGCCACGAAAACGGTCTAACCGTTGACGGTGGGCGGACTGCGCACATGCGGGTCCGCCCATTTTTCGTGCGACTGCGCGATTTTCTTTTTTGAAAACCGTTTTACCGTGACGATAGGCGGTCGTATGCCTGCAAAACCAAGCCTGCGACCGTTAAAACCGTCGCTCCGATCAACACGGCAATCGCAAGCTTCGGCTGAAGCCCGAAAATCAGCCACAAAGCGAACGTCCACACCGCGATGACCATCGTCATGGTTGCGGTAATCTGCGTTACCCGTGTGCGAATCTCATATGTGATGTTGGCCTGGATAAGCATATCCATGCTTTGCTGTGTTCCTTGTGTTTCTTGCGATTGTGCGGTCGGAATATCGCCTTCCGATGCTTTCTTTGCCATGGGAGGTTGCTCGATCAGCGAAATCGCAAGTGACAGCACGGCGACCATGCTTGCGAAAGCGAAATATTGATTGTGTGACCCTGCGGGGATAATCCATGACACCACGCACGCCAGCAGGCTGTAGACGTACACGACGGTCATGGCGAGCGATAGCAGCGAATCCGCGTTGGGCGTGCGGTTTCTCAGGGCGGCGGTACCGCGGTTGTGCATCGGCGCGGCGCAATAGAACATGACCGGAGTGGCGATGATGGCGTGCAGCCATGGATTGGTCAGCCAGTGGGGAAGTGTGATGCCGCCGAATGTCAGCATGGTTACGGTGAATGTGGGAATGATTAGTATGGTTGAGATGGCGAGACGCTTGGCGATGTCGCTTCGGTGTGTTTCGCCGGCTTCCTCGTCTGGATTTTCGGTGTGATTCTCGGCGGGCTTTTCATCGGTGATGCGCTGGCAGGAGGGGGCTATGCCATCGTTTTCGCTTAGGAATAGCCTGAGGATGGCCCAAGTGGCCACGGCCGCCGCAACAATCGCCGCCACCGTCATAAACAAATCGAATCCCATGCGTTTCCGAACCCCCGGATTGCCTCTTGAATGCCTCTCGAATATTCAGCGTGCTCGCGTTGCCGCATGTTCGTGAGCATGCTTTCGGCTCCAAGCATAATGCAGCTGGACGCGGATGTCTTGCGATTTTTGATCTTCCAAGATGTCTTGGGCATGCTGTTATATAGAACATATGTTCGACAATCCTGTGTTTGTGGTGATTCTTCTGGTGGTTATGGCCGCGCTTGGAGCCGCGGCCGGCTTTTTTGCGGGCCGTTCCAAAGGGCAGGAAATGGCCCGTGATGCGAAAACCGCCGATCTTAACGAGGCGAAAGCGCAGATCGAAGCTGATCGGCAGGAAATCAGCGAATTGTCCACATCGGTGACCCAATACCGCACGCAGGCGGAAGGGTTAGCCCAACAGTTGACCTATCTCAAATCGCAGCTCGCGCAGGCCCAGCGGGCCGAACAGGAACGTGTGGAGCGTGAGCGTGAGCGTGCCGCGGCCGAAGCGGAACGCAAGCAGGTCGAAAACGAGCGAAAACTGCAGGAGCAGAGCAAGGTATTGTCCGCGCTCGCGCCCGTGCAAAAGAATCTTGATGCCCTACAGCAGAAGGTTTCGCAAATCGAAGAGGGTCGCAAGCGAGAAATGGGTGCGCTTGGCGAGCAGCTCAAGGGTCTTGGCGAGCAGCAGGCCCGTCTTGACCGCGAGACTAACGCCCTGTCGTCCGCATTGCGCAACAACAAGGTACGCGGCGCGTGGGGTGAGGCGCAGTTGAGGAATATCGTGGAATCCGCCGGGCTGCTGGAACATGTGGATTTCGATACGCAGGTGGTCGTCACTGATGCGGACGGTCGCACGCAGCGTCCGGATATGATCATCCACATGCCGGGCGGCAAAACCATTCCGATCGATGCGAAGGCCCCATATGCCGACTATCAGAAAGCGTGTGAAATTCCCGATACCGCCACGCCTGAGGAGTTGGCACGAAAGTCGGAATTGCTGCATGCGCATGCCAAGGCGGTGCGCGAGCATGTGAAAACTTTGGGCGACAAGGCTTATTGGAATGCGTTCGCCGACGCGCCGGACTTCGTGATCGCCTTCATTCCCAACGAATCCTTGCTGCAGGCGGCTTTGGAAACCGATCCGACGCTGATGGACGACGCGTTTGCGCGCAAGGTTGCTTTGACTTCGCCGATTACCTTATGGGCGGTGCTGAAGTCCGTGGCGTACGCATGGCAGCAGCAAAGCCTGACCGATGACGCGAAAATGCTGTTCGACCTGTCTCGCGAATTGTATGAACGGTTCGCCGTGCTCGGGGACCGTGCCACCAAGCTGGGATCCGCCATCACCAAAACGGTCGGTGCCTACAATGCGTTCGCCTCGTCACTGGAATCGCGCGTGCTGGTCACCGCACGCAAGCTGCAGCGCGTCGACCAGAGCAGAATTATCGAACCCGTGAACATGATCGCGCCCGAAAAGGCCGATGTCCGCGAACTCACCGCTCCCGAAACCAGTGCATAGTAACTTTTGCCTGATACGTGTCGGTATGAGGTAAGGTTTGACGAGCCGGAAGGATAGGCTAGGAACATGACCGAAGAGAAGACTTTCCGTAAGACCAAGTCGGTTGCTGCGACTGCCGATGCTCCCGCGCATAGCGACATTGATTTCACCATGCTTGAGCCGCGTGACCAGCTGAAGTCGCTGTTGCAGGCTGAAATGGCCGACAAGCCATTCTCGGAGCTTTCCTCCGTGCTGTTCGACCATCGTGGCGCTTCGATCGTTGGGCATATCCTGTTGGATACGTTGGAAGAGGCCGGTTATTCCGTGGACGATTTCGACGCGGTGGGTGCGTTGACCGCGGCCGCGGTTCCGCTGGTGTCCGCCATGATTCAGGCGGCCGCTTCGCGTGGGGAGAACCTTGACGGTTTTGTGATGGATTTCGTGTATCCGTCCATCAAGGGGCCTTCGATCACAGGCAAGCGCGTGATTTTGCTGGATTCTTGGTTGTCTGAAAAGTCGTATGTGCAGACGTCCTCGTTGGTTACGTTGCGCAATGGCAACGAGCTGAGCCTTGACTTCTCCGTGGTGAAAAACGAGGGCGCTAAAGTGCTTGCCGTCGCATCGCTGATTGGTGGCGTCGATATGGCGTCGCCTTCTATCAAGGTCATCAATCCGGTTGACGGAAGCGAATCCGATCTGCCGTTTGTGGAAGTATTCAAGGAATCGGAACTTCACTAAGTGTCGCAATACTAAGTATCGAAGTTTCGCGGCTTTTCGGTTGTATTTGGTGGTTCGATGACGCTAAATATCGTGTTTCACGGAACGTTTCACGACTTTGCGTCTGGTTGAATCGATTAACGAGTTGTGAGGAGGAATCGCGTGCATCAGCCTAATCCCATCGATATTGCAGCGAAAGCATCCGGAGAGCCGGTCTTTCGTGAAGTGGGCGTAGGGCCGTGGGCTGAAACGCATCTTGGCGAGCCCCGTCCGGATGATCCGCGGTCGCCGAATTATGACCGTCGATTCGATTCGTCTCTGCTTGACGAAGGTGATCGCCGCAACGTGCTTGACCGGTATCGTTACTGGACGGTTTCGGCCATCAAAGACGATCTTGATGCTCATGGTCGCCATGATTTTGAGGTTGCCGTAGAAAACTGGACGCATGATTTCAATATCGGATCGATGGTGCGCACTGCCAACGCATTTCAGGCAAAACGCGTGCATATCGTCGGTCCGCATAAGTGGAATCGCAAAGGCGCGTTGATGACGGAACTGTATCAGCATGTCGAAAACCACCCTTCCATAACCGAACTGGTTGAATGTTGGAAGCTGCGCATTGCCGGAGAAATCGCGGCGGCGCAATCGCAAGCCTCCGCAATCGCATTACATGTGCACGAAAATGCGGAAAGTGGGCACGGTGCCGGTATGAACGATGCCGTTTCGCTGAATGAAGACCGTGTTACTGAGTGTGCTCCATCTGGCATGTCAATGGATGTTCCAGCCGCAAGTGGGGCTGAAAATGGGAACAAGCTGGCCTATATGACGGAGCTGGCGGCGATCGATCAGCGCATTGCTGAGTTGAAGGCTGCGCGGGTGATTGCGCTTGACATCATTCCGGGTGCGGTGCCGATGGAAACGTATTGCTTCCCGAAGCGATGCCTTATGTTGTTTGGCGCGGAAGGCCCGGGACTGTCCGAAAAGGCGCTTGAGCTGGCGGATGACGTGGTCTACATTTCCCAATTCGGTTCGGTGCGTTCCATTAACGCCGGAGCTGCCGCTGCGGTTTCCATGCATGCCTGGATTGCCCAGCACGCCGCACCCCAGTCCTGACCGGCTCCTATCGCTCCAATTCCTCCAGCCACTGGAGGAATCTTCGCCGGTGGCGAGGCTGTTGCGGCTGTAGCGTGAGGCTGGGCGATGGGCGAAATGGGCGGGGCGCTCGTCACACAGACGCGTTAATGTTAGGGACATGCCTACTTTCACCAAAGAAGAAATCGTGCATCTGGGCGATTTGGCCCGAATTGCACTCACTGACGAGGAGATCACCCGTCTGCAGGGCGATCTGAACGTCATCGCAGAATCTATCAACAAGGTCCAGGAAGTCGCTACTGACGATGTGGAACCGACCGCGAACCCGATTCCGCTGGAAGCCTACCTGCGTCCGGATGTGCCGGAAACCCCGCTGACTCAGGAAGAGGCAACCGCGGGCGCCCCGGTTTCCGAAGCCGGCATGTTTGTGGCACCGCGCATTCTGGGGGAGGAGTGACATGAGCGAACTCGTCAAGCTTTCCGCCGCTGAGATGGCGGCCAAGATCAAGTCCAAGGAAGTCTCCAGCCGCGAGCTGGTCGAAGCGCACCTCGAAGTCATTAAGGCTGCTGAGCCGAGCATCAAGGCCTTCCTGAAGGTGTCTGGCGAACAGGCCCTCGAACAGGCCGATGCCTTCGACTCCAAGTCCGATGAGGAAAAGTCCGCACTGCCGGAACTCGCCGGTGTGCCGATCGCCATCAAAGACATGATCGTCACCAAGGGCATCGAAACCACTGCAGCCTCCAAGATCCTCGAAGGCTGGGTGCCCCCGTACGATGCCACCGTCATTGAGAAGCTCAAGGCCGCGGGCATGCCGCTGCTAGGCAAGACCAACCTCGATGAGTTCGCGCAGGGCTCCTCCACCGAGCACTCCGCCTACCAAACCACCCATAATCCGTGGGATACCGAGCGCGTTCCGGGTGGTTCCGGCGGTGGCTCCGCAGCTGCCGTGGCCGCATTCGAAGCTCCGCTCGCTCTGGGCACCGATACTGGCGGTTCCATCCGGCAGCCGGGCTCACTGACTGGTACCGTCGGCGTCAAGCCAACCTACGGTGGCGTCTCCCGTTTCGGTGCGATCGCCATGGCCTCCTCGCTCGACCAGATCGGTCCGTGCTCCCGCACCGTGCTCGACGCGGCCCTGCTTCAGGAAGTGATCGGCGGCCATGATAAGCGTGATTCCACGTCCATTCCGGAAGGCCCGCGCCCGATGGTGGCTGCCGCCCGCGAAGGCATGAAGCGTGATCTGAAGGGCCTCAAGGTCGGTCTGATCAAGGAGCTCGGCGGCGAAGGCTTCCAGCCGGGCGTTATGGCACGTTTCAACGAAGGCGTCAAGAAGCTCGAGGAAATGGGTGCTGAGATCACCGAGGTGTCTCTGCCTCACCTGCCGTACTCCCTCGGTGCGTACTACATCATCATGCCGTCCGAGGTCAGCTCCAACCTGGCCCGTTCCGATGGCATGCTTTCCGGTTTGCGCGTCAGGCCGCCGGCGGGCGTCCCTCAGACCGCCGCCAACATGATGGCCTACACTCGTGAAGCCGGCTTCGGCGACGAGGTCAAGCGTCGTATCATCCTCGGTACGTACGCCCTGTCTGCCGGGTATTACGATGCATGGTACGGTTCCGCGCAGAAGGTGCGCACCCTGATCATCGATGACTTCAAGAAGGCTTTCGACAAGGTTGACGTGCTTGTTGGTCCGACCAGCCCGGTCACCGCATTCAAGTTCGGTGAGAAGACTGAGGATCCGATGGCTATGTATGCCATCGATATCACCACCATTCCGGCCAACCTTGCCGGCGTTCCGGCTATGAGCATTCCTGCTGGTCTGAGCGACGACGGTTTGCCGGTCGGCTTCCAGTTCCTCGCTCCGCAGCAGCGCGACGAGGCCATGTACAAGCCTGCCGCAGCTCTTGAGGCGGCTCTCGAGGAGGACTGGAACGGCCCGATCTGGCAGTCCCTGAAAACCCCGTGGCTTGACGGCTTGAACAAGTAAGAAGCATCGGAGGAAAGAAAACAAAATGGCTGAAAAGTTGATGAAGTACGCCGATGCCGTCAAGAAGTTCGACCCGGTCATCGGTCTGGAAACCCATGTTGAGCTGAGCACCACCACGAAGCTGTTCTGCCCGGCCGAAGTCTCGTTCGGCGGCGATCCGAACAGCCAGCTCACCCCGGTGAGTCTTGGTTTGCCGGGCTCTCTGCCGGTGGTCAACAAGACCGCTGTCGATTATGCGATCAAGCTGGGTCTTGCCCTGCATTGCGAAATCGCTGAATGGAGCCAGTTCGCACGTAAGAACTACTTCTACCCGGATATGCCGCGCGATTACCAGATCTCGCAGTACGACAAGCCGACCAACGGCAACGGCTATCTTGATGTGGAACTTGAAGACGGCACTGTGTTCCGCGTGCCGATCGAACGCGCCCACATCGAAGACGACGCCGGTAAGAACACCCACGTCGGTGGTGCTGACGGCCGTATCGAAGGCGCCGATCACTCCTTGGTCGACTACAACCGTGCAGGCGTGCCGCTGATCGAAATCGTAACCAAGCCGATCGAAGGTGCCGGAGACCGTGCCCCCGAAATCGCAGGTGCATATATGCGCGCCATCCGCGACATCGTGCGTGCGCTGAACATCTCCCACGCCCGTATGGAACAGGGCAACATGCGCGCCGATGTGAACGTGTCGCTGCGCAACAGCCCGTCCGACCCGTTCGGCACCCGTTCCGAAACCAAGAACGTGAACTCGTTCCGCGGTATCGAAAAGACCATCCAGTACGAGATCCGCCGTCAGGCCGCCATCCTTTCCGAAGGAGGCGAGATCCTGCAGGAGACCCGTCACTGGGATGAGGCTTCGCAGACCACCGCCGGCGGCCGTGTGAAGTCCGATGCCGACGATTACCGTTACTTCCCGGATCCTGATCTGGTGATGCTGCACATCACCAAGGAGCACATCGAAGAGATGAAGGCCCAGATGCCGGAAATGCCGCGTGAGCGCCGCAACCGTCTGAAGGGCGAGTGGGGCTTCAACGATCTGGAGATGCGCGACGTGCTCAACGCCGACGCTCTGGATCTGCTTGAGGAAACCGTCAAGGCCGGTGCCTCTGCAGCCGGTGCCAAGAAGTGGTGGCTGGGCGAGCTGAGCCGTGAAGCCAACAACAAGGGCGTGAGCCTCGAAGAGCTGCCGATCACTCCGGCCGATGTGGCTGAAGTCGAGAAGTTGATCGCCGACGGTAAGCTCAACGACAAGCTGGCCAAGCAGACCGTCGCAGGTGTGCTCGCCGGCGAGGGCACTCCGGATGAGGTCGTCAAGAAGCATGGCTTCCAGGTCGTGTCTGATGACGGCGCTCTTGAAAAGGCCGTGGATGAAGCTCTCGCAGCCAATCCTGACATCGTTGAAAAGCTCAAGAGCGGCAACATGAAGCCGATGGGCGCCATCATTGGTGCCGTCATGCGCGCCACTCGCGGTCAGGCTGACGCGAAGGCCGTCACCAAGATCGTGATGAGCAAGATCAAGTAACGTTTACAACGATTACTTACGATTGCTGAATCGCATGAAAACGCACGTTCCAAAAAAACTTGGAACGTGCGTTTTCTTATCTTTCCGAAAGAAAGGGAAGAGCATAATCGCCAGTTGTTTTTTACGATTACCGCCGTGTCTCTCAATACCAAGTTATGCTGATAGAGGAAGATGTACAACGATTGCCGCCGCGCCAATTCACAGCTGACGTACAGTCAGGTACAATACCCTCGGTATGGGTGCGGCGACGGTCGTGCCTGCAATGACGTAGGGGACAGGAAAAATGCCAGAGAATCTTGAGGCTGCAGCACAGGGGCAGTCGGACCAGCAGTCACGTGAGCTGCCGAAGCGTATCGTTGTGCCGCCTATCAAGGGCGAGATGGTGCATCTACGCCCGGCCGCGGTCGAGGATCTCGACCGTATGGACGCCATCGAGGCGTATGTCGGTGCTTCCGGAATCACCGGTAAGGACCGGGTTGCCGAGCGTGGCGCGGTGCGTGCGTGGGTGCGTCGTTCCGTGGCATGGTCCCAAGGTGAGGCTCCGTCCGAATCCGGTGTGGGGGACCCGGAATCACGTCGCACGATCGCATGGTCCATCGTCACCGAAGCCGATCATGATGGCGATGGTGAGACTGACGCTGCGGATTCCGACAATGTGATTGGCATGATTTTCCTGATCGATATTGACGGTTGGGCCCGTTCCGCCCGCATTCAGGTGGTGCTTGGCAAGGATTATCGGGGCCGTGGCTATTCGCGAGACATCATGCCGCGCGTGATGACGTACGGTCTTGCACCGGAGCCGGCAGGCCTTGGCATGCATCGCATTTGGGTCGCCGTGCCCGAACAGAACACGCGTTCCGTGTCCGTGTACCAGTCGTTGGGATTCGTGCCTTCCGGCCGCTCCCGCGACGCCCTGTGGAACGCCTCTCAGAACCGTTACCAGGATCTGATCGTTATGGATACGCTGGTTGACGAGTTTGATCCGATCCGCTCGCTTGACGCGTTCGGTATGCACGTGATCGAAGACAATCCGGGCGTCAAGGAGGCCTTGAGCGCACGCGAACATTCGATTGCCATTCGACTGAATGAGAAGGATGCCACGAAACCTGATACGGAAGGTGTGGGTGCCGACGATGCTGCGGCGGTTGCGCAATCCGTGCAGGAAGTTCTTTCTGACGGTGCGGATGATGTGGCTGCGTCCCAGCGGAAGAACGTTGAAGGCGTGGATGCTGCGCGGCAAAGCGAGCGTGACGATCGTAAGTCCGTTAACGGTGATGCCGATGTCGAAAACAGCTGGCCGTATACGGCTGGCGAGCGCAAGACGTCGAAGGAAGCTTGGTGGCGTACGCTCGGTCGTGGTCGCAAGCGTGATGTGGAAGGTAAGTGATGAGCGCCGAGGATCTCGATAATTACGAAACCGACGCAGAACTGGCTTTGTATAAGGAATATCGCGACGTTATTAAATTATTTACTTACGTTGTTGAGACGGAACGTCGTTTTTATCTGGCAAATAAAGTCGATTTCAACGTACGTTCTGCCGGTCAGGACGTGTACTTCGACGTGCGTTTGACCGACGCGTGGGTGTGGGACGTCTATCGTTCCAGTCGTTTCGTCAAAAACGTGCGTATCGTCACTTTCAAGGACGTCAATGTCGAGGAAGTGCAAAAAACCGATATCGACATTCCTGATTCCATATAGTCGATATGGTCGAGTATCGCTTTGCTCGGCTTGGTATTGCCTGACTTGGCTTGATTTTGTAAGCATTCGCACAAGATGCGATGTTCGTTTCCCTACCCTCGGGTAGACTATCAGGGATTTTTGTTTTCATAAGGAGACCTCAAAGTGACGCAAAAGCAATCCGTGGTGATTATCGGCGGTGGCCCTGCGGGCCTGACCGCTGCTTGGGAGCTCGTCAAGGACGGTGGCTCTGAGAACTACGACGTGACCGTGTTGGAAGCGACCCGCGAATTCGGCGGCATTTCTCGCACTGTCAATCATGATGGCAACCGTATGGATATTGGCGGCCATCGTTTCTTCTCGAAGGACGAACGCATCATGGATTGGTGGAAGGGAGTCCTTCCATTGCAGGGCGCGCCAAGCTATGATGACAAGAAGCTCGGTCGTGAGCACGATATGGAACCGGGCGGCCCTGATCCGGAAGTCGAAGACAAGGTGATGCTCAAGCGTCATCGCGTGTCTCGTATTTACTGGAACCGCCACTTCTTTGACTACCCGATTTCCCTGAGCGCCAACACGTTGAAGGCCATGGGGCCGAAGCTTACGTTGGTTGCCGGTTTCAGCTATCTGAAGTCCATGGTGCACAAGCTGCCGGAAGACAATCTGGAGAACTTCTACATCAATCGTTTCGGCCGCAAGCTGTATTCCATGTTCTTCGAGGGGTACACCGAGAAGCTGTGGGGGCGCCATCCGTCCCAGATTTCCGCCGATTGGGGTGCGCAACGCGTCAAAGGCCTGAGCATTATGGGCGTGTTGAAGAACGCGTTCCAGAAGCTCCTGCCGAAGAAGCGCAGCAATGCTGAGGTCGAAACCTCGCTGATCGAGGAATTCTGGTATCCGAAGTATGGTCCGGGCCAGCTGTGGGAAACCGTTGAGGCCAACTGTGAGGCGGCTGGCGTGAAGGTCATTACTGACGCGAATGTGGTGGAGATTCGCCAGGACGACGGCAAGATCGCTTCCGTGGTGTATGAGGATTCTGAGGGCAACCGCATCGAAATGACGGCGGACGACTTCATTTCCTCCATGCCTGTCAAGGACCTCATCAACGCAGTGGACGCTTCCAGCAAGCCTGCGCCGAAGGACATGACCGAAATCGCCAACGGTCTACCGTACCGCGATTTCGTGACCGTAGGCCTGCTCGTCAAGCACCTGCGTCTGCCAAACACCACTGACATTCCTACCCTCGGCAATCCGCCGATCGTGCCTGACTGCTGGATTTACGTGCAGGATCCGGGCTACAAGGTCGGCCGTCTGCAGATCTTCAACAACTGGAGCCCGTACCTGGTCAAGGACGTAGACAACACCGTGTGGATCGGCCTTGAATACTTCTGCGAAGAGGGCGATTCCTTCTGGAACATGTCTGACGAGGAGGCGAAGAAGTTCGCCATCCAGGAGCTCACCCGCATGCAGATCATTAACGGCCCGCAGGACGTGATCGATTCCCATCGTGAGCGTGTGAAGAAGGCATATCCGGCCTACTTCGACACGTACGATCGCATGCCTGAGCTCGTGGAATACCTCGATTCCTTCGGTAATCTGTACTGCGTCGGCCGTAACGGCCAGCACCGCTACAACAACATGGACCATTCCATGGCCACCGCCATCGAGGCCGTCGGCAATATCAAGAATGGCAAGACGTCCAAGAAGAACGTGTGGTCCGTCAATACCGATAAGAGCTACCACGAGGAAAAGTAAGCTTCGGTAAGTCTGACATACTGTTGTTGCAGGCAAAGACCCGTCGTGTGATCACATGACGGGTCTTTTGCATTGTGATTTGTGATTTGCGGTTGGCATGAATACGTTGGCACACCTGCGTTGCGTTGGTCTGGATAACGTTGTATGGTTAGAAAAGTTCGAAAACCGTGATATTTCGCGGCGGACTTTCAGTGGCGGAACATTTCCGTATCTCTTTTTTACAGCTGTCGTGGGCGTGTGCCTGCGGAAGCTAGGGGAAAGGCAAAAACCAGTGGCAACCAGCCCGAATCTTGAAGACATGAAACTGCCTGAGCTCAAGGAGCTCGCCAAGCAGATGGGCCTTCGTGGCATCTCCACCATGCGTAAGCCGGAACTTGTAGCGACGCTTCAGGCCGCCCGTTCCGGTGGCGAGGCGCCGGCCGGCGTGACCGTGCGCGCCCCGAAGTCCGCAGCGTTCGCTGCTTCGGCAGTACCGGCAGCTCAGGCCGAGGAGGTCGGCAAGCCTGCTGAGGTTGCCGAAGTCAAGGCCGATGATGCTGAGAATTCCGAAAAGCCGGCTTCCAAAACCTCTGGAAGGGCCCACGTCGAGCGCACTGAGCGTTCCAGCCGCCGCAAGCAGGCCGAGGCGCCCGGCGAGGATGCCGCGGACGTTATGGCCGCTGTGAACGCTTTGGATAGCCTTGACGAGGCTCTGAAGCGCCGTCGTCGCCGTGACACGGAAGCGTCCACCGATCTGCTCGCCGAATTGGGACTGGATGATGCTTCGCCGAAGCAGGACGACCGTCGTCGCCATCGCAAGGACGATGAGGTCGATGCCGAGCCGCGTCGTCGTCGCCGTGCGGTGGAGGAGCCGAAGGATGAGGATGTCGTGCGCGATCTCGACGACATTCTCGCCACATTGCCTTCGCAGGGCAACGAGGACGACGAGCGCCATGGCGAAACCGAGGATGGCAATTTTGCACGTCGTGTTCGTGGTCGTGCCAGCGACAGGGACGATCGTGCGGATCATCGCGGACGCCGTCTGCGTGGACGTGACCGCGATTATGACGAGCGTGACGATCGTCGTGGCCGTAACAGCGATCGTAATGATCGTAATGATCGCAATAATCGTGCCGACCGTAACGATCGCACGGATCGCAATGTCGAACGTGAACAGCGCCACGAGGAGCCGAAAGAGGATCTCGTGCCAGTCGCAGGCATCGTCGACGTGCTCGATTCTTACGCTTTCGTGCGTACGTCCGGCTATCTGCCGGGGCCAAACGACGTGTACGTCTCCATGGGCCAGGTCAAGAAGTACGGCCTGCGCAAAGGCGACGCGGTGCACGGTTCCATCCGCACCCCGCGTGAGGGCGACCGTCGTAACCAGCGTCAGAAGTTCGTACCGCTGCAGTCCATCGACTCCATCAACGGCATGACCGTCGAGGCCGCGCAGAACCGTCCGCAGTTCAACAAACTCACCCCGCTGTACCCACAGGAGCGTCTGAAGCAGGAGACCGCGCCGGGCAAGCTCACCGGCCGTCTCATCGATATTGTGGCGCCGATCGGCAAGGGTCAGCGTGGTCTGATCGTGTCTCCACCGAAGGCCGGCAAGACTATCACCTTGCAGAACATCGCCAACGCGATCGCCACCAACAATCCTGAAGTCCATCTGATGGTCGTGCTCGTGGACGAACGTCCGGAAGAGGTCACTGATATGGAACGTACGGTGCAGGGCGAGGTCATCTCCTCCACCTTCGACCGTCCGGCATCCGATCACACCACGGTCGCCGAACTCGCCATCGAGCGTGCGAAGCGCCTCGTGGAGCTCGGTCAGGACGTGGTGGTGCTGCTCGACTCCATGACCCGTCTGGCCCGCGCCTACAACATCGCGGCCCCGGCTTCCGGCCGTATCCTTTCCGGCGGTGTTGACGCCCAAGCGCTGTACCCGCCGAAGAAGTTCTTCGGTGCCGCCCGCAACATTGAAA
>OBUP01000074.1_pt1 | contig 62767 bp, 42 predicted proteins | sample 1475931 | NCBI WGS metagenome assembly OBUP01 (sample SAMEA2579953, study PRJEB22360) | human gut metagenome | biome: human gut; feature: human-associated habitat; material: faeces | place: Denmark | collected 2008/2010 | reverse complement strand
GTGAAAGTGGCCGACGTGGCGCGTTCTGCCGCGCAGGCCGCAATGGAAGCCGCGCAGGCGGCGCAGCAGGCCGCGCAGACGGCCCAGCAGATTGCACAGACGGGACAGGTTCCGCGAGTCGAAACGCCAACCGTGCCGCCGACTGCCATCCAGCCTATGCAGACAGGCCACGTTCCGCAGATTCCTCCACTGGTTGTTCCTCAGCTGACACAGTCATCGCAGCCGTTGTTGCGCGAGCCGGATACTCCAGACTTGGGGCAGCTGCCCGAGCCGATTCAGCAGTCCCAGCAGCAGTCGCAACCAATCCAGCAGCCGGCCAACCTGCTTCCGCCCAGCTTCGAGCCCAAACCGATCACTGCGGAGATTTCGCTTGTCGCCGACCCGGCTACCGGGGAGGTGCGCTGATGATGTGGATGATCTGTCTGTTCGGCGGTCTGGGCGCCATGGCCCGTTACGTGCTCGACGTGTCAATTCAACGAGGCTGGAACCGCGAGAATCGGAGAACGAACCGCAACTTCCCGCTATCCACGCTCGTCATCAACGGCGTCGCCTCGCTATGCGCAGGCATCGCCATGATGTCCTACTATTCGCAATCGGTGGATATGGACACGGTCATGATGTTCGTTGTCGGATTTCTCGGTGGTTTCTCAACATTCTCCACGGCGCTCAACGAAGTGGTTTCATTGATTCGCCAGCGTCGTTTTACGCTGGCTCTGGGCTATGGAATAGCAACCGTCGCGGTGCCTCTCATTTGCGTGGCCACCGGTTTCGGCATTGCGCTGCTCGCCAATCCGGCGTAATTGTCACGTTACACGGACGGTCGCTGAGTAACGTGAAAGAAACTGAGCGCAACCGCCATCAAGGCCGCCAGTCCGGATGCAACGCTGGTGATTGCATTCGACCAGACCAAGCCGCTGCTGAAGGATTGCAAGGGGACATCATGAAAATCACATGATGGAAATAAAGTTAGGGGTACCCGCGTCAAACGATATATACACCGGACTGTCGAACAGGTTCGAGAGAATGTAAATGAATGTAATATTAGCGGTAAGCACGTGAGAATACAGCGATAGAACAGTGATGACGGGGAAGGTGCGATCATGGTCGGTATGCGCGATGTGGCGAAGAAGGCCGGGGTGTCTCTGAGCACCGTCTCGCTGGTGGTGAACGGCAACGGGTACGTGTCTGATGACATGCGCGAACGTGTGCGCAAAGCCATGCAACTGCTCAATTATGTGCCGAACGAGCTTGCCCGCAATCTGTATCATGATCGTACGAATCTGGTCGGTGTCATCGTGCCCACCATCCGCCACCCGTTCTTTGCAACGTTTACCGCGCATCTGCAGCATGCGCTCGCTGCGCAAGGATTACGCACTATGCTGTGCTCTACCGCAGATGAGGCGGGCGGCGAAATCCAGTATGTCGACATGTTGCGTCGGCACATGATGGACGGCATCGTCATGTGTGCGCACACTTCGCATCCTGGCGATTATTGGACGTCGACTCATCGCCCGATCGTCGCGTTCGACCGTGTGCTTGGAGACGGTATTTCGTCGATCGGATCCGACCACGAGCAGGGTGGGCGATTGATTGCGCAGATGCTGATCCGCAATGGTGCCAAACATGTGGTGGTGATTGGCGGTCCGCGAGATCAATTCTTCGATTTGGCTGCGCGCGGAGAAGTCGAGGAAGGACCGTTCGATTTGGGAAAGACCACGTTCCCGACGATGCGCTACTACCTCACGTTGGAACAGGAATTGACCTCCGTAGGCGTGAAATACGAGTATGTTGAAGCTGGCGAAGTGATGGATTTTGCCGGCTTTCATCGTGCGGTCAGCAATGCGCTCGACAAGGTGACGACCGACGGTGTCGATGCCGTGGTCAGTTCCGATATTGGTGCGTCGTTCTGCGTGCGCGAAGCGTTGAGCCGTGGAATTTCCATTCCTGACGAGCTGCAGATCGTTGCCTACGATGGTACGTATTTGACTGATTTGGCCGGCATGAAGCTGACCGCGGTCGCGCAGGATTTCGCGGCGATCGCACAGTCGGTGGCCGACCATATCGTGCAGGCTATTGCCAATGAGGAAGTGGCCGCGGCTAACGCTTCACGCAAGAACGTCCCCAAGCCGTTCGAGCCGAACGTGCTTATTCCCATGACGCTGGTGCCAGGCGATACCACGCGTTGATGCTGCGCGTCTTCATGCGTGTGCCCGGTGTGGATCGCATCGATTTCAGAGGCGTCCACAACCAGCGGACGCCCGTCGATAGTCGTGCTCATCATCCGACTTGTGCATATGTGTCCGATTCTGGAGAATCGGTCATGTGTGATGTGTGAGATGTTTGGATGTCCGATTCTGCAGAAACGGACACATTGGGGTCGGACAGGCTGGGTTGTGTAGAACACCGCATCAAACCGGTTCGACACGCGCATTTTGCGGTATTACTGGACATCAACGTCCCTTTCGAGGTAATATCAAACCGGTTCGATACATACAAGTATGTAAAAGCACGCATACACTGCGTACACATTGCACCTGCATCCATGAACCAAGGGAGGTCCCATGAAAAACAAAGTGCAGCTCATCGCTTACGCCGATCGTCTCGGCGATGGCACTCTTAGCTCGATGACCGACATCCTGCGCACCCGCTTCGACGGCGTGTATGACGGCGTGCATATCCTGCCGTTCTTCACTCCGTTCGATGGTGCGGATGCAGGCTTCGACCCGATCGACCACACCAAAGTCGACCCGCGTCTCGGCAGCTGGGATGACGTTGCTGAACTTTCCAAGACCCACGGCATCATGGTCGATGCCATCGTCAACCACATGAGCTGGGAATCCAAGCAGTTCCAAGACGTGCTTGAAAAAGGTGAGGAATCCGAGTATTACCCGATGTTTCTGACCATGAGCTCCGTCTTCCCGAACGGCGCCACCGAAGAGGATCTGGCCGGCATTTACCGTCCGCGCCCGGGCCTGCCGTTCACCCACTACAAGTTCGCCGGCAAGACCCGTCTGGTATGGGTCAGCTTCACCCCGCAGCAGGTGGACATCGACACCGATTCCGACAAGGGCTGGGAATACCTCATGTCCATCTTCGATCAGATGGCCGCATCCCATGTCAGTTACATTCGTCTCGACGCCGTCGGCTACGGCGCTAAGGAAGCTGGCACGAGCTGCTTCATGACTCCGAAGACGTTCAAGCTCATCTCCCGCCTGCGTGAAGAGGGTGTCAAGCGCGGTCTGGAAATCCTCATCGAAGTGCATTCCTACTACAAGAAGCAGGTTGAGATTGCATCGAAGGTCGATCGCGTCTACGATTTCGCGCTTCCGCCGCTGCTGCTGCATTCGTTGAATACCGGTCACGTTGAGCCGGTCGCGCATTGGACCGACATCCGTCCGAACAATGCCGTCACCGTACTCGATACGCATGATGGCATCGGAGTGATCGATATTGGTTCCGACCAGTTGGATCGTTCGCTCAAGGGGCTCGTGCCTGATGAGGACGTTGACAATCTCGTCAACACCATTCACGCGAACACGCACGGCGAATCGCAGGCCGCTACCGGCGCTGCCGCGTCCAATCTTGATCTGTATCAGGTCAACAGCACCTACTATTCGGCGCTGGGATGCAACGATCAGCACTATATTGCGGCTCGCGCAGTGCAGTTCTTCCTGCCAGGCGTTCCACAGGTCTACTATGTTGGCGCGCTTGCCGGCAAGAACGACATGGAGCTGCTGCGCAAGACCAACAATGGCCGCGATATCAATCGTCACTATTATTCCACTGCTGAGATTGATGAGAATCTGCAGCGTCCGGTGGTGAAGGCGTTGAATGCGCTCGCTAAGTTCCGCAATGAGCTTGACGCGTTCGACGGAGCCTTTTCGTACAGCGCCGACGGTGACACGTCCATCAGCTTCACGTGGAAGGGCGCAACTACCGAGGCTGCGCTCACGTTCGAGCCGGGTCGCGGTCTTGGTGTGGAGAACACCACGCCGGTCGCCACGCTCGCATGGCGTGATTCCGCGGGCGAACATCGTACGGACGATCTGATCACCAACCCACCGGTCGTCGCTTGATCGCGCGTGCATCCATAAATCTGTAATCGTCCTTCCTGCCACCTCTCCTTCAGGAAGGACGATTCGCATTCTGCTTCTCAAGAAATCGTTTTTCCCGAGAATCAGCTGAAATCCAAGCAAAAGCGGGTAAGGTGAGCGTACGTCAAAGATGTCAAAGCTCTTCGATTAAGACAACATATTTTTCACCATCATGGGCGTGCTGTTTGATACGCAATCTCAAGCAGTCGCTGCTGCCATGGCTTGTGTTCCTGTTGACGGCGGTTGTGCTGGTGATTGATGGGAGTCACGTTGCCGCAATACTGCTGCGCATGGATATACAACTGGATTTGCCGTCGCATGTTTCTGTTGCCTGACAGGACGTATTGATATGGTTGATTTCGCCGAAAGAATCGCTCGAATGCACTGTTGCAGTGCGTCCGGGCGATTTTCATATGTACTGAATATTCGTGTGACATTTCGAAACGAGCAACGAAATAGAAGCAAGAACGAGAAGCGACAATATAAAACAAGAAAAACAGGAATAGAAACAAGAGATGACTGAAGACAATCAACATAATGCAGATGAGCAGCAGCCTCCAATGCAGCCGCAGCCGCTGCCGGGCCAGGTATTTGTGCGCCCCGGCATCGATGACCGTCCCGATTACGAAAAAACGCTGACCGAAGAGGCCAAAGCGGCCCTGAAGCGCCTGGCCGTACAGCAGAATCCGCGCGTGCCCGAGGCCTCCAACGAGCGTCCGGAAGTGCAGCAGACCCTCATCAACACGGAAAGTGGCTCCCCGCTGACCGCGTTCGCCCATCTTGACGCCGCCGTGCCGAACCTCGAATCGTCGTTCCTTGACCTGCGTGATCCGATGACCGCGCCCGACGGCACTACGCCCACCAAGCCGCAGGTACATCGCCTCACCGCCGGCTTCGCGCTTGGTGCGCTGCTGTTCACCGCGCCGATGGCCGCGCTCAACTCCGTGCTCATTCCACAGACCATCAGCCGTCTTTCCGGCACCGACCGCGTCACCGATCTGGCGCTGCTCAGCGTCGTTGGCACGCTGCTGACGTTCCTGATGAACGCGTGGATTTCCGTCGGATCCGACCATTCGTACTGCCCGCTGGGCCGCCGCACCCCGTGGATCATCGCCGGCACGGTGCTGACTGCCACGTCGGTGGCGATTCTTTCCGCATGCGATTTCATGCCGTTGGTCATCGTGTTCTGGCTGTTCACGCTGATCGGATATGCGATGGTGTCGATGCCGCTGGCGGCCGCTTTCGGTGAGCGCGTGCCCGACAAGTTCCGTGATCGTGCGGACGCGTGGCGTGGCGTTGGCCAGGCGTTCGGCCAGGTGTTGGGCATTATCGCGGCCGTTTCGCTTACGTGGGCCGCCGACGATTCCGGTTGGGATGGCACCACGCGTTTCGCCATGATGGTGTTTGCGTTGTGCCTGGTGGTGGCTGGCGTGGCTACGTTGCTGGTGTTGCCGTTTGAGGGTTCCAGCAGCTATTTGCCTCGTGAGAGTGTGAAGAAGGGCGATTATTTTTCGCAGTATCGCCCGCCGAAGGGCGCTCCGAAGTTCTTCATTGCGTTTGCCGCGCGCATGTTTGCCATCGCAGCCACTTCCGGCATTGCGATTTACCAGTGGTATCTTGCGCAGGATGGTTTGGGTGATGTTTCGCAGGTCGCCATGTTTGGTTTGTCCGGAGCGGCTGCGGTTATGTCGGTGATGGCCGTTGCCGCGTTCGTCGGCTCGCTGTTGGCTGCGCTTCTGCTTGGTCGTATCGCCCGCGCTTTCAAGGATTCCCGTATTCCCGCAATTGCCGCCTGCCTGTTGTTTGTGGTTGCTGTAGTACTTCCGTTGACACCGATCGATAGAGCGATGGCAGTCGCGTTGTATGCGCTGTTTGCAGGTTTCGCGTATGTGGTGTATGACGGCGTGAGCCAAGGGTTGAATCTTGCGACGTTGCCGGATGTGCGTTCCGTTGGTCGTTCGTTGGCCGCGTTCAGTTTGGCGAATACGTTCGGTTCGTTGATTGGCGCTGTCGTTTGCGCGATTGCGATTGCGGTGACTGGCGAGTATCTGCTGATTTTCGCAGTTGCCGCCGGTTGCATGGCTGTTGCGGGCGTGCTGACGTTGCTGCTGAAATGATTTGGATGATCTGAGATAATCCGAAAAACGAATATCAAATTCAAAATTGCGCGTCCACATAGTGAACCCTTAGTAGAAAGGATATGTGGACGCGCTTATCTTTACGGCTTAGTTCGAGCGGATCGTCCGCCGAATACAAGACTCTGCGAAAGGAGGTTCGCCACGATGAACGGAATGGTTGCACGCGTACTGCTGTCCGCACGAATTATTATTCCGCTTTCGTTGGCGGACTGATTCGAGCAATGCAGCTTCAATCCCTCGCCAACGGAGGCAGGGTTTGAAGCGCGCAAAACACACACGTTGATGGCCCTGCATACTGCGGGGCCTTTTTGTTGCCGCCCACAAGGCGTAAGGCAACGAAATGAAGATTGCAACAAGAGAATAGAAGAAAGACGTTATCGGCGCATGCTGGGAGCCGGTAGCACATGACAGACGTAACAGGAGTAATCCAATGAGTGCAGTCGAAGCAGCCGCTGGTAAAGCGCAGGCAATGGTGCGCGATTCGGTGAAAACCGTGATTGCCGCTTCCATGGTCGGCACCGCCATCGAGTTCTACGACTTTTACGCATACGGCACCGCCGCTGCGAACTATTTCCCGAAGGTGTTCTTCGGAGACACCACCAATCCGACCGTCGCGCTGCTAGCCAGCCTGCTGACCTTCGCCATTGCGTTCATCGCACGTCCGCTCGGATCCTTGGTGTTCGGCCATTTCGGCGACCGCATGGGCCGCAAGACCACACTGGTGGTTTCGCTGTTGACCATGGGTGTCGCCACGTTCCTGATCGGCTGCCTGCCGACTTATAGCCAGTGGGGCATTGTGGCTGTCGCAGCGCTGTGCCTGTGCCGTTTCGTGCAGGGCATCGGTTTGGGCGGCGAATGGTCGGGTGCCGCTTTGGTGGCCACCGAGAACGCTCCGGAAGACAAGCGTGCGCTGTATGGCTCCTTCCCGGAATTGGGTGCTCCGATCGGTTTCTTCCTGTCGAACGGCACTTACTTCCTGTTGGAAACGTTCAACGATGACGATGCGATGCTGGCATGGGGTTGGCGTGTGCCGTTCCTGCTGTCCGCAGTGCTGGTGATCGTCGGTCTTGTGGTGCGCGTGCAGATGGAGGAGACCCCGATCTTCCGCATGGCTCAGGAACAGAAGAAGGTCGTCAAGTCTCCGCTGACCGAAGTGTTCAAGAAGAGCTGGAAGGAAGTCATCCAAGCCACGTTCCTGGTGGCCGTCACCTACACGCTGTTCTACACGCTGGCAACCTGGTCCCTCGCTTGGGGCACCAAAACCGTCGAGCAGGGCGGCGGCAACCTTGGTTTCACCAATCGTGAATACCTGCTCATGCTGATGCTTGCCATCTGTGTGTTCGCCGCGTTCATCGTCATTTCCTGCGTGAACGCCGATAAATTCGGCCGCAAGCGCGTGATCGTCATCTCGTCCTGCTGCCTCGTGGCATTCGCACTGCTCTTCCCGTTCCTGCTTGATCCGTCGGTCGTCGGCCAGCGTAACTTTGCCGCCAACCTGCTGTTCCTGTGCATCGGCTTCGCGTTGATGGGCACCGCATTCGGTCCGATCGGCGCGTTCCTGCCGGAGCTGTTCGACGCCAACGTGCGTTATTCCGGCTCCGGCATCGGCTACAACCTGGCTGCCATCGTCGGCGCGGCATTCGTGCCGACCATCGCCACTTGGCTGTCCCACCACTGGGGTGTGCACTCCGTCGGTCTGTACCTCGGTGTGATGGCCGTGTGCTGCCTTGTTGCGGTGCTGAGCTGCAAGGAAACTAAGGACGTCGATTTCACCAAGTGATGTCCGTGAGGGCTTCGGCGGTGCCCGGGCGGAATCGCCCGAAGCCCTCACAAAAAGCGTTTGACGCAAAACATAACCACTATGTGAACGTCAGCAACCAATATAAAGAAAACGGGACTAGAACAGTTCCGCAGGAGAGGCGGTGTGATTTCTCGGACACAATCCGGGGGGAGTAACATCCTAGGAATCACAAGCCGTTGCAACAACCGAACAAGTAACAGAAATCGAAATTTTTTTCGGGAAAAGTACGATCCCGAAGCGATAAAAGAAAATAAAAGGAGCGCCAATCATGGCAGCAACTATCTGGTACGAAAAGGACGCCGATCTGTCTGTGTTTGAAGGCAAGAAGGTGGCCATCCTTGGTTACGGTTCTCAGGGTCACGCTCATGCACTGAACCTGCGCGATTCCGGTGTGGATGTCGTCGTTGGCCTGCGCCCGACCTCCAAGTCCGTGGATTACGCCAAGGAGCAGGGCCTGGAAGTCAAGCCGGTCGGCGAGGCTGTCGCCGAAGCCGACGTGGTCATGATTCTGCTGCCTGACCAGTACCAGGCTAAGGTTTACAAGGAAGAGGTTGAGCCGAACCTGAAGCCGGGCGCTGCTCTGGCTTTCGCTCACGGTTTCAACATCCACTACGGCTACATCAAGCCGTCCGAGGACCACCCGGTCTTCATGGTCGCTCCGAAGGGCCCGGGCCACATCGTGCGTCGTGAGTACGCCAACGGCCGTGGCGTCCCGGTCGTTGTGGCCGTGGAGCAGGATCCGGATGGCAAGACCTGGCCGCTGTGCCTGGCTTACGCCAAGGCTCTGGGCGCTCTGCGTGCAGGCGCCATCAAGACCACCTTCACCGAGGAGACCGAAACCGATCTGTTCGGTGAGCAGGACGTGCTCATGGGTGGCATCAACCACCTGTGCGATCTGGGCTTCGACGTGCTGACCGAGGCTGGCTACCAGCCGGAGATCGCCTACTTCGAGGTGTTCCACGAGCTGAAGATGCTGGTGGATCTGGCCAACGAAGGCGGCCTGAACAAGGCTCGCTGGAGCTGCTCCGACACCGCCCAGTACGGCGATTACACCTCCACCGTCATCACCGAAGAGACCAAGAAGCGCATGCAGTACCAGCTCAAGCGCATTCAGGATGGCTCCTTCGCCAAGGAGTTCATGGATGATCAGGCCGCTGGCGCTCCGAAGTTCAAGCAGCTGCAGGAAGAGTACAGCCACCCGCATCTGGAGACCGTTGGCCCGAAGCTGCGCGCCATGTTCTCCTGGAACAACCAGGTGGACGCCGATGCCGATATGGCCGAGTCCTTCAACGGCAAGATCGCTCGTACCCAGGTTCAGTGAGATCGCCTGATTCCGAGCTGAGAGCCGGAATCTGAAGCATTAAGACCGTCGCCCGATTCGTTCGGACGGCGGTCTTTTGCGTTGTGTTGGCTCCTTTTGCCACACTGACAGGTGTTTGGTGCGATGAATAGGGTTTTTCGAGTATGGGGGTATGATTTATGCTGTTTTTGGTGATTTGATGCCCCCGTTTCTGTATCATCTCCGGTATTGCTTGCGATTCTCGACTTTTTCGCGTATGGGGGTATGGTCTCTTCTGGTTTCTGTCGATTCGGTGCCCCCTTTCCTGTGTTGGCTGGGGATTGGTGGCGAGGATCGCATTTTTTCGAGTACGGGGTTATTCGTTGGAACCGTGGTTCTGGAATCTCGGAACCTTGAACCTCAAAACCGTGAAATCTTCTGAAAATAGAGGAAGACCGACACCCACAAACGGGCGACGGCCTTCCATTGGTAATTGAGGCTTGTGATCCGGTCCATCGGGACCAATTGACCGGATTCCGATGGACCGAGGCCGCTTGATCGGAATCCCGATCAAGCGAAGTCCTAAGTCACTCAGCCACGGGCGATCTTGCCGGTGAAGGTGGCCATGTCGGCGTCATCATCCTTGCCGTTGTTCCAGGAGAACATGGCGCGCAGCTTCGGGCCAACGGTCTCGATGCGCACGTTGCCGTACTCCTCCTGCAGCTGCTTGAACTTCGGAGCGCCTGCGTCCTGATCATCGATGAACTCCTTGGCGAAGGAGCCATCCTGAATGCGCTTCAGGTGGTACTGCATGCGCTCACGCACGTGCTCGTCGATGCAGGTGTTGGTATAGTCGCCGTACTGGGCGGTGTCGGAGCAGGACCAGCGGGCCTTGTTCAGGCCGCCTTCGTTCATGAGGTCGACGAGCATCTTCAACTCGTGGCAGACCTCGAAGTAGGCGATCTCCGGCTGGTAACCGGCGTCGGTGAGGACTTCGAAGCCCATTTCAACGAGCTTGTTCACGCCACCCATCAGCACATTCTGCTCGCCGAACAGATCGGTCTCGGTCTCCTCGGTGAAGGTGGTCTTGATGGCGCCTGCACGCAGAGCGCCCAGAGCCTTGGCGTAAGCCAGGCACAGCGGCCAGGTCTTGCCATCCGGATCCTGCTCCACGGCCACAACGACCGGGACGCCACGGCCGTTGGCGTACTCACGACGCACGATGTGGCCCGGGCCCTTCGGAGCGACCATGAAGACCGGGTGGTCTTCGGACGGCTTGATGTAGCCGTAGTGGATGTTGAAACCGTGAGCGAATGCGACTGCAGCGCCCGGCTTGATGTTCGGCTCGATGTCGTTGGCCCAGATGGTGCGCTGGTACTGATCCGGAGCCAGGATCATGATGATGTCGGCCTCAGCAGCGGCTTCCGGAACGGACTTGACTTCCAGACCCTGCTCCTTGGCGTGCTCAACGGACTTGGAGGTCGGACGCAGGCCAACGACGACGTCCACACCGGAATCGCGCAGGTTCAGCGCGTGGGCGTGACCCTGGGAACCGTAACCGATAATGGCAACCTTCTTGCCTTCGAGGACCGAGAGATCGCCGTCGTTCTCATACCAGATTTGTGCAGCCATTGTACTTGGCACTCCTTTTATGTAGTGGGGTGAACGCTTGGAAAAGCGTTCGGGTTTCTACCATTCGCAGATGAAATTCGTGTTTTCATGCATGGATTTTGTCCTGCAAACTGGGGTCTATCCTACCGGAGCCTCCATCTTGCAGCGTGTCTGGTCCACAAAGTGAGCCGCGAAACCGTAAAAATCCGTCGCGGCAACGGCAAGTTTCATGTATTTTGACGGGAAGGTGGCATAGGATACAACGCGTAGGGATTTTTGATTAGGAAGAGATGTCATGGTCACTGCGACTGGTCCTGCTCTTGGTTCTGAAATGACAACATCGGTTGAACCCATCGATGACCGTAGCACGGCAGGAGTTCTGCACGTTGCCGCGATTTTCGCCTCGCATATGGTGTTGCAACGTAACAAACCCATTGCCGTGTTCGGTGCGTTGAATGCCGACTGTGCCGGACTTGAGGTTTCGGCGGAAATATGCGATTTCGATGGTTCCGTGATCGTGCAGGCGCACGCGTACGCCTCCAAAGAAATCAAGAACGGCTTTTCTCCGTGGCGCGTTATGTTGCCCGCGCAACCCGAAGGCGGACCTTACACGCTGCGCGTTACCGCAGGCAACGATTTCATCGAATATTACGACGTGCTGATCGGTGAAGTGTGGCTTGCCGGCGGGCAAAGCAATATGGAACTTGAGTTGCGCAACAGTGAAAACGCCGAGGAAGCCCTCGAAAGCTGCGCTGATCCGCTCCTGCGTTTCTACAATGTGCCGAAAACCGGCGTGATTAATCGCAATGCCGAACATGCGGCAAGTTGGCAGGAATCATCGCCCGAAAACAGTGGCGTGATGAGTGCTGTAGCGTACTATTTTGCGCGAAAACTGCGTGATGAACTTGATTCCGACCTTCCAATCGGCATTATCGACTGTTATATCGGGGGTACGTCGATTAGTTGTTGGATGAGCGAGGATGCGCTGAATTCCAGCGAATCCGGGCGTGCTTATCTTGCTCGCTACGAGCAGGCGGTCGCCGGTAAAACGCAGGGACAGTTCGATTTGGAGTATAGCGAATGGCAGTCGCGTTCTGATACTTGGAATGCGTCGATTGCTGCAGCTCGTGAAGCCGATCCTGATGTGACGTGGGATACGCTCACCCAACAGTATGGCGAATGTCCGTGGCCGCCACCGATGACGCCGACTTCACAGTGGCGTCCGACTGGTCCGTTCCATACCATGCTGGAGCGTATTGTGCCCTATTCCTTGGCTGGATTCCTGTGGTATCAGGGCGAGGAAGACGAGCCGTATTGCGATTCCTATCGTGAGCTGCTGGGCATGATGATTGGTGAATGGCGTGCGCTGTGGAGTGAAAGCCTACCGTTCCTGATTGTGCAGTTGCCGCAATGGATCGACAAGACGGTCGATGAGAGCGACGGTGATCCGATGCTGTGGCCGGTGCTGCGCGAAGCCCAGTGGGATGCCGCGCAGTCCATCGACAACGTGTTCGCCATCTGCACCATGGATTGCGGTGAATACAACAATATTCACCCGGTTGATAAGCGCACGCCCGGCGAGCGTCTAGGCAATTGTGCGCTTCGCCAAGTGTATGGTATGAGCCGTATTCCGGTGTATGGTCCGACTGTGCTGGGCTTCCGCTGCGACGAAGGCGGTCGCGTGCGTCTGTTCTTCCGGTACGCGCACGGCCTGCATTTCAGCGGTACTACGCCCGACAGTTTCGGCGATGAGCTCGCCAAGAGCCTGCCTTCGTTGGTGCGTTTGCCGGAACATTCCGGTTTCGAGCTTGCCGGTGCCGATGGCGTGTTCCATCCGGCCTACGCCGCGATTTTCGTGGATTGCGATATTGACGATTTGGTCAACGCGAAGGTCAATGTGGTCGATTACAACGCTACGGAATTCGGTATTCCGATCAACAGCCGCAGTATTGGCACGATTACGTTGGCCACGCCGAAAGTGCCGCAACCGGTTATGATGCGTTACGCATGGCGTAATTGGGGTCCGGCACCGTTGTTTAATGACAATAATCTGCCTGCTTACCCATTCAAGCTAGACCTGACCGATCACACCGACTCTGATCACGTTGAATAATCACGTTGAATGATTGTCGATAGTTGACAATGAATAGCGTGCGATTGCTGTGCTTATAATGTGCCGCAATCGCGCGCTTTGCATTGCGATTGAAGTCCTGCTGATCGCACGTCAGCCAAATACGAATCAAATACAAATGCGTTATGCTGCGAGCGTGTGGGGCATCTGATGGAAGAGCCGTACGAATTGCGTGCCCGCGCTTCGACCGGTCCCGCTCCGGCAGCGGAATAAGATGCGATGATGAGTTAAAAAATCGCGATTGCGCATTTGCTGCGGTAATCCCGCTTGCCGATGCTCGACCAACATCGTATGGCGTCAAGCTTAAGAAAAGCCTAAGCGATTAAGTTTGGCGAGTCAACTGCGATACGGAAGCGAAATTTGGAATTTGAAACGTGAAGATCACGGAATACGCAACGAAAAAGCGGGAATTACGGATTGAAAATCAGAATCTGAAATCTGAAATCGTAATCTGAAACAAAAAGCGCCTGTGCCCCTCGCTTGAGGCACAGGCGCATTGTTGTCTTACGACTTCAGGCGCGCTTCTGTGTGATCTGATAGGCGGCGAACAGTACGACCAGCCAAATCACGCCGGCGACTACGGCGATGCGATAGCTTGCGGAGAAGCACATCAGCACCACGACCAGCAGCATGAACGCGATCACCAAATACGGCGTCACCTTGGCGAACGGCAGCTTGAAAGCGAGCTTGTCAAGCGCTTCCTGGCCCTTCAATCCCTTCAGATTGTTCGGACCATCGCCGGCGGCGACAACGCGACGGAACTTAATTTCCGTAATCATAATCATGATCCAATTAATCGCAGCGGCGATCGTGGCGATCGACATCAAATAATTGAACGCGAAATCAGGCCACACGAACACCACCACCACGGCGATCGCGATAATGATGGCCGACGTGATCACGCCACCGACCGGAACGCCGCGCTTGTTCAGGCGGCCCAGATACGCGGGAGCATTGCCCTGCTTCGCCAACGAATACAACATGCGCGAGTTCGCGTACAGGCCAGAGTTGTACACGCTCATTACGGCGGTCAAGCACACGAAATTCAGAATGCCGGCGGCCGCATGCACGCCCACCGAGTCGAAAATCTGCACGAACGGGCTGGAATTGCCGTCGATCGTGCTCCACGGGACCACGGCCATGATCACGCCGAGCGCGCAGATGTAGAACACGAGAATACGCCAGATAATGCCGTTCGTGGCCTTCGGAATGGTGGTGCGCGGATTTTCGGTCTCGCCCGCGGTGATGCCGATGAGTTCGGTGCCGCCGAAGCTGAACATCACCACGACCAGCGCCATCAGCAAGCCTGTCCACGTGCCGTCCGCATTGCGAGACATCAGGCCATGCGGCAGGAATCCGCCGTCAACGGTGAACCAGTTGGCGAACGACGCGCGAATGCCCGAAGCGGTCGGCACATTCGCGATGATCACATACAAACCGCCGAAAATCATGGCAAGCACGGCCACGATCTTGATGATGGCGAACCAGAATTCAAATTCGCCGAACTTGTTCACGCCCATAAGATTCAGCGCCGCGATCGCCACGAGGAACACCGCCGCCGACACCCACTTCGGAATGTTCGGGAACCAGTAATTCACGAACGAGCCAACCACGGCCAACTCCACCATGGCCACGAGCACGTAGTTGAACCAGTAATTCCAGCCGGAAATAAAGCCTGCGCGCTTCGACCAGTACTGCGTGGCGTAATAGCTGAACGCGCCCGCCTTCGGATCCTCGACCGCCATTTCAGACAGTGCGCGCACGATCAGGAAAATTGCCAGACCGCCGATCAGATAGGCGAGCAGAATGGCCGGGCCCGCCAGCTGAATCGACTCGCTAGAACCATAGAACAGGCCGGTGCCGATCGCGCCGCCCAATGCGATCAATTGAATATGACGATTCTTCAAAGACTTGCGCAGCGTCGGCGGAACCGGCACATCGTCGGTTTCGCGCGGTTTCTTCGCAACGGTTGCGTCGCTCATGAATGCTTCCTCTTCTTGGGTGCCTCAGCAATATTCGGCAAATTCGGCAAATTCAGCAAAAATTTGGCGATTTTGGCGATGTTGCGTTCGGCAGTAGTGGTAGGTGACGCGCCTATGGTTTTTGGCATGGCGCGTCTTCCCCGATTGTAGCTGTAGCGCGTGGATTCGGTTTCATAGTGTTCAATAGTTCGATAGTCCAATAAAATGAAGGTTGTGAGAGCGATGGTTGGTGCTGCTTGAACGCTGCGGGGCTGGAGGTCGTCATGGCATTCGTCAAAGACATGGTGCGTATGTGGTTGCATGCGTGGAAGCGATTCGTCTCTATCGCACTGATATCGTTGCTGGGCGTTGCCGTGCTTACCGGCATTTACGCGGGCTGTCGAGACGCTTTTCTTGCGACGGATCGTTTTTTCGACACCCAAGGATTGCACGATATTCAGGTGTTGTCGACGGCCGGATTGACCGATGACGATATTGCCGCGTTACGCAAGGTGCGCGGTGTAGCGAAGGTGCAGGCGGAGCGGTCACAGGAAGTGACGTTCGATTTGGGCGGCCGCAAATCGGCGACCATGCAGGAAATCGGTGCGAACGGTATTGACTGGCCGTACGTGCAGGAAGGGCGATTGCCGAAGAAAGCCGGCGAAATCGCAGTAACCCGTAAATTTATCCGTGATTCCGGCAAAAAGATTGGCAGCCACCTCACCGTAGCCCCCGAATCCTCTTCTTCCGCTACTTCAGTGTCCGATTCTGGTGAATCGGACACTCAGGGTGCTGAAGATAAGGCACCAAGCTTCCCGACCAAGCTCACCATCGTGGGCGTGGTGCTCGATCCGCAGAATCTAAGCAATCCGGACGGATATTCCGCCATGACCTCGTTTCGTTCCACCGCTGCCACCGACTACACGTTCTTCGCTCCGTCCGACGGCGTGACCGGCACCCTCTACACGTCCGCCACGCTGCTCGTCAAAGGTTCTGCCAACGAAAACACGTTCGACGAATCGTATGAAAACACCGTCAAACAGGTAACCGACCGCATCGATGACGCCGTGAAAACCGACCGGCAGAAGGTACGCTGGCAGGAGCTGCTCGACGTGGGCAACAGGCAGATTGCCGCCACGCGTGCGGAAGCCGACAAGAAGTTCGCGGAAGCGCAATCGCAAATCGACGAGAATCGTCGGCAATTCGACCAGCAGGTCGACCAAATCATGAGCATGCAAGCCGGTGCAACCGGCGCAATGGATCCCACCCAACTCAACGAAACCACGCGTGAAACAATGCGTGAAACCATCATCGCCGCAACCCCCGAACTTTCGCATGCCAAGCAGCGGCTCGACCAGGCGCAATCGCAATTGGACGAGCAGAAAGCGCAAACCGAACAAACGCTGAAAACCAAAGAAAACGAGCTTAAAACCAGCATTCCGCAAGTGCGCTGGTATGTGCAGGATCGGCAGTCGCTCGGTGGATTCAGCGCGCTCAAATCCGACCTTGATTCCATCCAATCGCTCGGCAACGCGTTCCCGATCGTGTTTCTGGTGGTCGCTGTGATGATGAGCCTGACTTCCATGGCGCGCATGGTCGAAGAGGACCGTTCGCTCATCGGCACCTACGTGGGGCTTGGCTATGGGCGTCTTGCGGTGGCGTCGCGCTATCTGCTGTTCGCGCTGCTGGCGTGTCTCATCGGCGGGGGGCTTGGCTTACTTGTCGGATTCCTTGGAATTCCGGCGTTCCTTCTGGTTGTTTTGGAGGGCATGTATGTGATGCCTGGCGTGCGACTGGAATACGACTGGCTGTACGGTTCGCTGGGCATCGCACTGTTCGTGGTCGGTGTGCTCGCCGCCACCATTTACGCGTGCGTGCAGGAGATGCGCATGACGCCCGCCGCGCTGATGCGGCCGAAAGCGCCGCGTGCCGGCTCACGTATTCTGCTGGAACGAATCAAGCCGGTCTGGAATCGTATGGGATTCCTCAGCAAAGTGACCGCGCGCAACATTTTCCGCTTCAAGTCGCGCCTTATCATGACGGTCGGCGGGGTGGCCGGCTGCACCGCGCTCATCGTCTGCGGCCTAGCCATCAATGACACCGTGGCCGACCTTGGTATCAAGCAATATCGTGACGTTTACCAATACGATCTTATGGTGGTTTCTGGCGATTCGGACGCGGACGAAATGCGCGCCAAAGTCGCGTCGGACGGTCGTACCACGTCCACGATGAACGTGCGTATCGAATCGGGTGATATGGCTGTTGGGAAGAGCGATTCTGGCAGCGGCGACAGCAGTGGCAGTGTCGGCAGTGAAAGTATTCAGCTGGTTGCAGTGCCGGAAAAGCGATTGTCCGACCTGGGCAAAATGGTCACGTTGCAGCCGGTGCATTCCGGAATATTGGGCACGTCCAGTATCGGCGGGAAAGGCTTGCTGAAGCTGGACGACGATGGTGTGATAGTGGCGCAGTCGGCGGCAAGCTCGCTTGGCATCGCCACCGGAAGCAAAGTGCGATTGACCAACGGCGACGGCGTGCAGGCCACTGCGAAAGTGAGTGCGGTGAATCGCAATCTTATCGGATCGGACGTGTACATCAGCGAAACCTACTATGTCAAGCTGTTCGGCAAATCCTTCGTATCCAACGTGTCCGTTTCTGGTGAATCGAACAAACAAGCGGGTAAAACCGGGGTCCAAATGTCTGTTTCTGCAGAATCGGACGTGCAAAGTACGAAATCGCTGACCTGGAATGCCATGTATGCCAAACTTTCCGGCTCTGACCAATCGCAAACCGACTATGCTCAATCGCTCGAAAAGGACAGCTCGGTGGTGAAAGCCGTAAGCAGCGCGCACATGGCCGACAGTTTCAAGTTCGATCTTATGGGCGCGGTCGTGGCGCTGATTGTGGCGCTCGCCGGAGGTTTGGCGCTTGTGGTGCTGTTCACTCTCGCCAATACGAATGTGTCGGAACGCGTGCGCGAGATGGCTACACTCAAGGTGCTCGGCTTTTTCGACCGTGAAGTGCACCATTACGTGAATCGCGAAATGATGATCCTCACCGTCATGGGCGTGGTGCTGGGATTGCCGCTCGGCCGGTTCGTTGGCGGGCTGCTGACCATGGCGCTCAACATGCCGTCGCTCTATTTCGAGGTGGAGGTCAAGCCGCTGAGTTACGTGATCGCAGTCGTGGCGACCATGATGTTCGCGCTGCTTGTGCAACTGTTTGTCAACCCCGTCCTCGACCGTATCGACCCCATCAGCTCGCTCAAGTCTGTGGAATGACGACTGTCCGATTCACCAGAAGCGGACAATTAGAGTATCGGAAAGGCTCGGATTCGCGTCTCAGTTCTTCGGATAACGGTAGTTGTGTGGCAGTTGCGTGGTGAGCTGCGGGTCGAGGCCGAGTTCCTTCAGCTGCCGGTCGATTTCGCGGCGCGCACGTTTTACAAGTTCGGCTCGATGCTCATCGCCGTGTCCATGCGCTTCCAGTGCGTCCAACGTTTCCGCCAAACGCTTGAGCCGGTCCTGATGGTGCAGCAGCGCACGCACCTGCGCATGCTCGCGTACGATCGTCTGCCAATCGGATGGCGTGTGCGCAATCTCCCGAACCGCGGTGACCGGATGTACGTCGGCCACCTGATATGTGATCGAGCCAAGGAGTGGCATCAGGAACACTGTAATCGCGCCGGCTGCGACCAGTGTCGACGCGGTGTCGCCTTGCATGGTGCCGACCTTCACCGCCAGCGACGTGACGGCGACGATGATCGGCAGCGCGGTCGTGCAATACAGCGCTACGGTGACGCGGTGATGCGATGACAGCGGATTCTCGCGTTTGTCGAGCGATAGCGCAACATACACGGGCACCGCACGAATCAGCATGAGCATTACGATGAACGCGACGAGCAGCGCGGGCCGGCCTGCCACGGCGCGCACGTTGATCGCGGCGCCTGACACCACGAAAAACACAGGAATAAGGAAGCCATAGCCGACGCCTTCCAGTTTCATTTCCAGCGACTTGCTGCCGTCGGGGATGATGTAGCGCAGGATGAAGCCTGCGGCGAACGCGCCGAGCACCGCGTCAAGTTCGAACAGTGCAGAAATGGTGACAAGGAAGATGAGCAGGAATGTGGTCAGTCGCATGAGCGTTTGCGATGACGTGTTCGCATTTTCCGTAAGGAAACGGTACAGGCGATGGCCGGTTTTCAGTGCTTTCGTGGGTAGCATTGCGCACAGTAGGCAGATGGCAAGGAATGCGCCGAGCACGAGCATGGTCTGCCAGCCGGTTCGGGTGGATAGCAGGATGGCCATGGCAAGGATTGGACCAAGTTCGCCCCACGTTCCGTACGAGATGATGGCGTCGCCGATGGGGGTGCCCTCGAGGTTACGTTCCTTGAGAATCGGCATGAGCGTGCCGAGAGCGGTGGTGGTAAGTGCGATTACCGTGGCGATGCCGTCGATGCCCTGCTTTGCGAAGAATGGAAGAAGGGTCACGACGAGTCCGGCGAGCCCCAAGGTGATGATCCATGTGACAAGGCCGACTTTGCCTTGATGCCCGGCGAGTCGTTTCGGGTCGATTTCATAGCCGGCGAGCAGGAATAGGAACGCCATGCCGAGCTCGCTCAAGAGTTTCACGGCGTCGTTCACTCCGATTATGCCCAGTCCGTACGGGCCGAGCGTAGCTCCGGCGGCGAGCAGCAGTACGGTTTGTGGAATGAATCTTCCCGGAATCAGCTGCGCCACAATCGGGCTGACGGCCGCCACCGCCATGATGATAGTCAATGAAACGAGCTCTTGCGTCATGTTTCCAGCCTAGTGAGTCTGCATGACGGTGTGTAGAGGCGTAGCGGCCCCATGATGTACCAAAAGGGTACGCTAGGGCAAGGTTAAGTTTTTGTAAATTTTATGGGGGGGGGGGGCAATTCTATGAGCGTTATTATCTGTGGAAAATGGCGGAACTGTTTGTTTTGACGATGGAACTCCTTTTCTTCATCGGGGGAATAGTGGCTTTATTCGAGGGTTTTAACGAGGGTGCCAATGGGGAAAGCTCCGATATGATTCTGAACCAGGCTGTTCAGGCAGTATAGGGGGAGGAAAGAATGGTTGATGGAAAATTCACCGCAAAGGAGCGCGCGTATTTGGCCAGCCTTCCCGCGGTGGAAAGCGTGAGCGCGTCGCATATCCGATATGCCGATAGTTTCCGCATCGAAGTCATGTGCAGATACAATGCGGGCGAATCGCCGGCCGCCATCTTCCGCGAGGCGGGTCTCGACCCGAAACTCATCGGATACAAACGCATTGAGCGGTGCATTGCACGCTGGAAAAAGCAGGAGGAACGCGACCATCGTGGCGGCGAGCGTGCCAGTCGCGACGATCTGCGCATCATCCGTCATCATGATCTTATGGGCGATGACGCGCAATCATCGGAAATGGAATCGCAGGATATGCTTTCAAAGCTCACCCAGGCGCAGCTCATTATCAACCAGTGCGACGAATTGATTGCGAAGCAAGCGTTGCGCATCGACGAACTGGAACGTGTGTTGCGAAAGCTTGTCAAGTGACGGCACGCTCGCGTGAGATGGAGAAAGCGACGGAATGGCATGACGGTCGCCAGCCGTCGTCCGAGGAAGTTTCGGTGGACGGCCGACTTTCGAAGGCTGGCTGTTTTTTGTCATTTGCAGAGGCGATTGATGTTGCTGACGAAATACGTCAACGACGTCACGCTCGCGGCACAATGCTGGCGATGCGCGCGGTTGCGGCGCTGTTGATTGTTGCTGCGGTCTGTATTGGCGGATTCCCGGCAATGTTGCAGTATCGGTCGGCGCGTGATCTGTCGGAAACGTCGGTAAGCTCCGCGCAGACGGTTGCGGGCTGGCCGTATCCGCAGGCGGATGACGCGTTCGCCGCGGCCCAGGACTATAACAAGTGGCTTGCGGAATCTGGGCAGCCGATTTTGGGTGAGGCGAAGGATCCGTTCGCTGATGTGCGCGGCGGATCGCGTGCCAGTGTGTCCGATTCTGCAGAATCGGACAGCCTGAGTGACGAAAACGGGTCCCAGTTGTCCGATTCTGGTGAATCGGACAACCAGAGTGGTGCGGACACCGGTTCCGCAAGCGCCAGTTCGACGGACGCGGAGTACCAGAGTCTGTTGGATTCCGGCGGTGGCGTGATGGGTACGATTCGCATTCCGAAAATCTCCGTGAAACTGCCGATCTACCATGGTACTTCCGAATCGGCGCTTGCTTCGGGCGCGGGACACCTGTATGGCAGCAGTCTGCCGGTCGGAGGCAAGAGCACGCATGCGGTGCTCACCGGGCATCGCGGACTGGTCGAAGCGGCCATGTTCACGCGGCTCGACGAAATGCGCGTCGGCGACTACTTCTATATCGAGGTGATGGGTCGTACGCTTGGCTACCAAGTGGACCGCATCACGGTAATCGAGCCGAACGACACGTCGCAGTTGAAAATCGTGCCTGGTGAGGATCGCGTGACCCTGATGACCTGCACGCCGTATGGCGTCAACACGCATCGTCTGCTGGTTTCGGCCACACGTTCCGCTATTCCAGATGAGATTCCCGCCGAAAACGACGCGGTGAAGGACGCTCGTACGATCGGTGTGATCGCAGGCGTTGCGACTCTTGTATTGGGCACGTTGTTGGTTTGGCTACGACGTAGGCCGTGGCATATTCGCAGACATGCGGCTTGGTGGCCGAAGCGCGGCTGACGCGGCTACTGCATGAAGACGTGTCTGACATGCAATTTGAATATAAAAACGTGGTTGGCGCACAAAAAATGCGTGATTTCCATTATTGACTAATGGTTATGAAAGTATGAAGAAGCGTCATTTTGGTGATTATCCCATCGTTTCTTTGCGGTGACGTCGGGTGCTTTTCGCGGGTGACTTGTGTTGCAATTCAGCAATTTCCATCGATTGTGCGACACCCGACTTTCCCGCACTTAGGGTGTACGTATGGCGGTCCCTTTTCCTCTAGCTTCCAGAGTTGAAGCACTGTCAGGATTATTCGGGCGCGTAAAAGATGTCGCAAATCCTGGCATGAAGAGAGGTTGCGCGTCGTGAGACGTGTGATTGCACAGGATTAAGGGGATGCTCATGAGGCATGCACATGAATATGAGGCGAAGCCCAGGGGGGGACTTGCCAAACGTATAGTGGCTGTGCTCGCATCGGTCGCCATGCTCGGCGGCATGGGTTACGCCACCTCCGCCGCTCTTGCGGAAGATACGCCGGCCACTGTGGAAACCACCACGGATCAAAGCGCGACTACTGTTAACGAGTCGACTGATGGCAAGAATGCTGCGGACGGCACGGATGCAGATAATGCGGGCGATACTGCCACCGGTACCGCAGACACTGAATCCGATACCAACACTGGTGCGGATGCCGGCGTGAACACGGCGAATGCGGCAAATGTCGGAGATGCTGCATCTTCGGATGCGAACTCGCAGACTGATACCACCGCACAGTCCAATCCGCAACCTGTCAACGCCGAGCAAAATAGCCCTTCTGTAGTGGCGGATGATACTGGTTCCGACTGTATTTACGCTGGAACGAATGCTTTGCAGCGCGTGTGCTGGCTTGATATGTCCAAGTTCGACTCAAAGACCGCCAAAAAAGACGCCGGTCAAAAAATGACCGTGAATCTCGGCGGTGGCCTGACCATGTCATTTACCGCGCATTATTCCGGCGAGCGTACGGTCGTCGCCAGTGGAGTGCCAACGTGGGATAATCGTGCAGCGCACCCAGGTGAAGCTGGACATCACGCAATCTTCGGTGTTGAGGGATATTCTGATTTCCCAAGCGGAAGCAAGCCCGCGCTGTATCAAAACAATGAATATGGGAACGGTTCGAAGATACAGCTTTCAGATATCACCATTACTAAAAACGGTCAGAAAGTAGGTAATCTGCAGTATTCGTTCGTTATGGCGGATGCGGAAAGCACTAACAAAGACGAGCAAATGGTGTACACCTCCAGTTCCGCGATTACGAAACTGGGGTCTTATCCAACAAGCGATAGCAATTACCGTTTCTGTAAGCCGAAATCTTCGGATAATGGTACAACTATGACTTGCACGGGTGAGTATGGGGACGGTGTGCCTCAAGGCATTCGTCTGTATACAACGTCCACTCCAACTCAGGTTTCCATTGAGATGAAGAATAGTGGTCCTGGCTCTAGGCAGGGTGCGGCGTTCGGCGTTATTTTCTCGCAGGCTGTTGCGAAGGTCACTGTAAATGGTTTGGCGAGTGGCGACACGAATACAACGTTTAAGGCTGGTGTTTCGAATAATGAAGCCGGAAGTCTTGAATCGGATCTGATTTCGTCGAATACGGCAGCGAATACGGCAGAGAGCGGTACTTTACCGATCCTCGCTAGCGCAGGCGAAAAGAAGACGGTTCACTTCTACTTGGAAGGTAATCCAGGTAACTGGTCTAAGTATGACGTGACATTCGAAGGTACTGACAATGGCACGGTTGTTCCCGATCTTGATATCAAGACGGATGGAAACGGTCTGCATTACGTTGACATGACTGTTGAGGCCGATCATACGGTGCAAGGTCACTTTACGGTGACTGCCAAGCCTGATCCGCTTGGAGTGCCGGAACATCATAAGACCATCGCCAAGAAGAAGGGTGCCAACGATACGTACACGTTGAACCTCAACGTGACGGGCAAGCGGTCCAGCACCTCGCAAACCGTCTCCCAGCCAGTCGACATCGCACTAGTGCTCGATAACAGCGGCTCGATGAACTACTGCATGAATGGTGATCAGCCCTCCTACTTCGACCCGTGCAGAGGCGATAATGCTGTTCGCTCTGCAGCGCTGAAGACGGCAGTGACCACTTTCTTAAATGGCGTTGATATGCAGAATGAGACAATCGCAAACGCTGATAACAAAGTACAGGTTTCGTTGGTGAGCTTTGCTAAATCTGCATCTACGCTAAGCGAACTTACGTCTGACGTAGCGACACTGAAAACTAGGGTCAAAAGCTTAAAACCCCAGGGTGCCACTAATACTGCGGCTGGTTTCCGCGAAGCTAAGTCCACCTTGGATAAGGACAAGCGAACTAATGCAATCAAGTATGTAGTGTTCTTTACCGATGGTGTGCCGACTACGGATAATACATTTAACAGTACTGTTGCGAACGAGACATTGATGACCGCTAAGCAACTGAAAGATGCGAATGTTGGTGTGTACAGCGTAGGCATCTTCTCTGATGCTGACACGAGCGTAACTTCGTGCAGTCGGTGGTCAAATGAGACGCGCAAAGCCAATGTGTTTATGAATGCGGTGTCCAGCAATTATCCGAATTATGGAAGTGTTGCTTGGGGGTCTGATGTAATGCTTAGTGACGGCTCGGACAAGGGCTACTACAAGACCGCCAGTACGGCTTCTGAGCTGTCGAAGGTTTTCGAAGACATTCAGCAAACCATTACGACCACCAACGGATATACCGGCGTGACCATTCAGGATACGCTGTCGAAATATGCTGAATTTGCTGATGACAAGCCTGCAGAAACCGCAAAAGTGGTTGCCAATGGTGGCGTTGACGTAACTACGCAATGGAATATCAAGGTGAATGGTAATACGATTACCGCATCGCCGAAGAGCACGGAGCCACTTCCTGCCGGTGTGACTTACACGCTGCAGTTCGATATCAAGCCTACGCAGACGGCATATAACGAGTATGCGGCGAACAAGAACAACCCCAATCAGGATGGCTATAACAACGTGATTGGTAGCCCAGGTTCTGATGCTGCCGATAATGACACGTCTGCAGGTAAGCCTGGTTTCTATACCAACGACAGCGCATGCTTGGCCTACTCGGGTGACGGCGTAACACACGCCTGCGATACGCCTTATGAGGAACAGCCTGTCGATCAGGTCAAGACCGGTGCCATCACAGTGCATAAGAAGTGGTATGGCGCCGATGGCAAGGAAAGCAAAGAAGGCAATCCTGAATCGGTGACGTTTACACTGAAGATCGACGGAAACAATTCGGAACGCAAAGTTACGGCAAGGGCTAATACGGAGTGGAAGGCAACTTTCGAAAACTTGGCTCCCGGTCACACTTATGAGGTGGTCGAAGAGGCTGTTGACGGCTACGAAACTTCTTACCAGAGTCAAAAAGTGAAAATCACTGCCAATGAGCTGTGGGGAGTCAATCCCAACGCGAATGAGGCTGACAATGTGAAGAAGTGGGACGTCACTGTCACTAACACTCACAAGAAGTCGATTCTGGCTGAGGGTTCAATCAAGGTGTTCAAGAGCATCAGTGGTCGTGACTGGAAGAATGATGACTCCTTTAACTTCACCATTGTCGGCTCTGACTCAACCCAGAACGCTCCATTACCTAATCCAGATTCCGTCGCGATCGGCACGAATACCGAAAATCACGAGGCGAGCTTCGGCGAGATCGAATACAAGACCGCTGGCACTTACACCTACACGGTGAAGGAAACCAAGCCTATCGACGCCATTGCCGGCCTGCACTATTCCCAGGCGGAATACACGGTAACCGTGAAGGTTCCTACCGATATGGGCACGCCAACAGTGAGCATCAAGCAAGTCAAGGACGACAACGGCAAGACTGTTGATAATCAGTCTGCGAAAGTCGCCAAATTCACCAATACGTATGTGGCGGTGTCGGCGTTGCCGTTGACGGGCGGAACCACGGATCGTCAATGGCTGCTGGTTGGCGGCTCGATCGGCGGACTCGCAATACTGCTGGTTGGCGCGGCTGGCATCTGGAACAGCAAGAAGCGTCTCGTCTGAGATGGTTCCTCGGGCTGGACTGCCCTACCAACCTTCGCAGGTCAGTCCAGCCGTACATCACAAATTTTGTGGATCCAGAGCATGTTGGGCTTCGGATCCCGTTAGCAAAAACAAACACAACATCAACAACACAAGGAGAGGGGATTCTCATGAAGATGAGGAAACTTTTCGCAGGCATCGCCGCCGCTGCGACGTTGCTGGGCGGCATGGCCCTGGGCGCAACCAGCGCACAGGCTGGTGACGCCGCGACGACCGCTGGTAGCGGCACTATCGTTAACAATGACGCGAAGTTCAAGTTCACTGCTCAGGACGCCAAGCAGCTGACCAATCGTAAGCTGAACGCCTACAAGATCGCCGACTACGTGCAGTACGGTACTGGTGACAATGCAGCGTACGGTGTGCAGACCGTCGACGGTGTTGTCCGCGATACTCTTGCGAAGGCACTTCAGTCTGCGACTGACGAGAACGTCCCTGAAACCGGCGATCTGATGGCTTGGGCGCTCGCCAAAGGCGTGCTGTCTGTGGATGATTCTGCAGATGAAAACGGTGCATGGAGCAACAGCGCCTCTCGTAAGTTCGTGGAATCGCTGAAAAACGCGACCGGCAATCTTGGTACCGCAGAAACGGTTGATTTAGGTGTTGCCGCTAATGGCACTTCCGCTACTGTGACGCTCCCTGCAGGTCTGTACCTGTTTGTGGACGCGGATTACTCGGCTGGCACCAATAAGGATGCCACTCCGTCTATCGCAATCCTCGTTGGCTCCGGTAACGTTGAGAATGGCGTGCTGAATCCGCTCACTGAGGCAACTGTGGACATTAAGAACCAGACCACTGCCGTGACCAAGAAGGTGAATGGAAAGGACGCCATCACCGCTTCCGTTGGCCAGAGAGTGGCATACACCATTACGAGCAAGGTGCCGCAGAACACGCAGTACTACAGCGATTACGGCTACACCTACACGGATACCCCGTCTGCTGGCCAGACTGTGGTTTTCGATTCCCTTAAGGTGACAGTTGCCGATAAAGCGCTGACCAAGGATACGGATTACACCGTGGCTAAAAACGAGGATGGCACCTTCACCGTCACCATCAGTTCCATCAAGAAGCAGCCCGCAGGTGCAGTCATCACTGTGACCTACAATGCCACTGTTACCAGTGAGGAAGCCGCCGGCAACAAGGCCGTGACTAATACGGTTGTGCTCTCCGACAATGGTGCTGAAGCTACTGACAGCACCTCCATCACCAACGGTCAGTTCTCCTTCACCAAGACCGATGCCCAGGGTAATGCTCTGGCTGGTGCTGAGTTTAAAATCGAAGGGCAGAGCGGTACCTCGACTCCGTCCACTGCTACTGCGATTTCCGATTCAAATGGAACGGTGACTTTCAAGGGTCTTGCGGACGGTACTTACAAGGTCACTGAGACCAATGTTCCTGCAGGCTTCCAGCAGAATCTCAAAGCTGCATTTACCGTTGCCATTGCGAACGGTAAGGCCGTCAAATATGCAGGTGCCGATATCTGGGGCTTGGCTCCGAGCGCTGAGGTCTCCGGTAACTACACGTACAAGGTCAAGAACGTGAAGAACGTCACCCAGCTGCCGCTCACCGGTGCTGCGGGCACGACCCTCTTCACCGTGGTGGCGCTACTCGTGGCAGGTGCCGGCGTTGCCGTCGCGCTCAAGTCGCGCCAGCGCATGCGCTGATACGCGCTCAATCGCTGAAACAATAAGCGTAAAAACGAAATAAGCGGGCATTCGCGGAAACCATCCGTGGATGCCCGCTTTTCATGTCTTTTCGTGCCTTTCCATACTTTTTAGGGGTGAAGGTTTTGTATGGGGCAATATGGGATCGAAGCGGGTGAAATTCGGTACCAAACGGCGAAATCCGGCATGAAAAAGGTATCCGCAAGTGGCAACTAGGTGGCAAAACAGTCGTTAAAAAGCAACCATACAGGGGTTACGGGTGGGGGTATTTCGCGACAATACCACCCTACAATCGCAAGCACGTCCATGAAAACAGAGGAAAGGCGGGTGTCATGGCACGAGGTGGGGGAGCATTCAGCGACGAGGAAATCCAACTATTGCGCGGACTGCCGGCGGTCGCCAACGTAACGCGCAATCGCATCACCTACGCCGATTCGTTCAAGCAAGTGTGCACCATCCGCTACTTGACAGGCGAATCGCCAACCAAAATCTTCCGTGAAGCGGGACTTCCGCCGGATCTCATCGGATACAAGCGCATTGAACGGTGCGTTGACCGTTGGAAAACGTCGGCCATCAAATCCGTGGCCGGCAGCGGCAACATGAGTGACAGCGAGATCATCGCGCAACTTGTCAACCGGTATGAACACGCGTTCGTGATGAGGCGCAACCTCGACAGCATCGCCAACAGGCCGATGGAACATATTCCCGTCAACACGCAAGGCAACGACGGCATCGATTCGGGAACGGCGAGCATCATCATCAAGCAGCAGGCTCGCCGCATCGATGAACTGGAACGTGTGAACGCCGAACTGCGCGGGCAAATCGCCGCCACCGCCTGACCCAGACCATCGTTATGCCTCATAGGTGTCCGATTCTGCAGAATCAGACAAGCAAGGCGCGATTTGGGTCGAGCGGTTGGGCGTATTTCGCCTATATATGGCAGATTTGCACATGTGTCATGAGCTATTTCGCTTATATATGGCAGACAACTTACGGAAATACGCCCAAAACGTACCCCCTAAGTGGTGTTTTGCCGTGAGCAAGTGCCATATATAAGCGAGAAAGCAGCGGTCAACCTCGTGAATCTGCCATATATAGGCGAAATAGGGCAGTATGGGGGTATGGCGAGGTGGAAATACGAAAATAGGGTGGTTGGCTGGGCACGGTTGGCCGCAAACGGGATGCACCAGTGCCGCAAAATATGCGTACGTGCCCAAAAACAAAGCTTCGGCGGGCGTAATGTGCGGCTCGCGGGGTAGGGTAGTGAACATTATGACTTCCGAGAACACCAATTCCGCGGGCTCAAGCGCCGCGCACATCAAATCCGTCGAAAGCCTCGACCAAAGCAATGAAATGGAGCGAGGCCTGAAAAACCGCCACGTCCAGTTCATCGCCATCGGCGGCACCATCGGCACCGGCCTGTTTCTAGGCTCCGGCAAGTCGATCGCGCTGACCGGGCCGAGCATCATTTTCGTGTACATTGGCGTCGGCCTCATCATGTTCCTGCTGATGCGTGCCATCGGAGAAATGATGTACAGCGACCCCAGCCAGCACACGTTCATTAACTTCATCACACGCTACCTCGGCCGCGGGTGGGGCAAATTCGCCGGCTGGACGTATTGGATCGTGCTCATTCTGACCGGCATGACCGAAATCACCGCCGTAAGCACATATTTCGTAACGTTCTTCGGCACATTCGGCATAGACCTGAACTCGTGGAAGTGGTTGATCGAACTATGCTTCCTCGTGGCGCTCACTGGTATCAATCTGATTGCGGTGAAAGTGTTCGGCGAGGCGGAATTCTGGTTCTCCATGATCAAAATCACGCTGATCGTCGGTCTGATCGTTACCGCCATCGTGATGCTGATCATCGGCTTCAGCTACCCCGCCACGCACATCGAAGGCGTGGACGGCACGGTGTCGGGCGCCGCGGTGAGCCTCACGAATATCACCGACGGCTTCCAGCTCGCGCCGAACGGCTGGATGAACTTCTTCATGAGCTTCCAAATGGTGTTCTTCGCCTACCAGCTCATCGAATTCGTGGGCGTCACGGTGTCGGAAACGCAAAATCCGCGCAAGGTGCTGCCGAAGGCCGTGAACGAGCTGATCATGCGTATTCTGATCTTCTACGTGGGTGCCCTGATTGCGATCATGGCTATTGTGCCGTGGCGCAATTTCCACGAGAATTCCGACGGTTCGTTCGGATCTCCGTTCATCATGGTGTTCAAATATGCGGGTCTTGATTGGGCTGCCGCACTGGTCTTCTTCGTGGTGATTACGGCGGCCGCGTCGGCATTGAATTCGCTGATTTATTCGGCAGGTCGCCACTTGTATCAGCTGGCTTCTGATTCCGAGTCGCCTGCGATGGCACGTTTGGCTGAAGTTTCCGATCACAAGGTGCCTGCGAAGGCGATCGTCGCTTCAGGTTGCATGATTCTGTTCTCCCCGATCATCAACGCGATTCCGGGCATTTCCGGCGCGTTCGTGCTGTTCGCTTCGGCCGCTAGCGCCGTGGTGATTTTCATTTATGTACTGACGATGCTCGCCCACTGCAAGTATCGTCAGAGCAGCGATTTTCTGCCGGACGGTTTCGTCATGCCCGCTTGGCAGGTGTTTGATTGGATTGCGGTCGCGTTCTTTGTGCTCGTGTATGTCACGTTGTTCCTGTCGATGGACACGATTGGTTCTGCGATTGCCGGTCTGATTTGGCTGGTTACGTTCGGCGGGTATTGCCTGCTGCACGAGCGATTCCAGAATCGTGATCTTAAGGAAGCCTTGCATCGGTAGCGTTCGCAGGTAACGCAGGTACAAGTAAGGGGCGTCTGCCGAACGTGAGTGCATCACATACGTTCGGCAAACGCCCCTTTTCAGTATGGTCTTTGCGCGAATCCCCATTATGGGATTCAGCGCACTTTAGCCGATGTAGTCGGCCTCGTTCGTTGGGCTGGACGGCACGGCATGATCTTCCGTAACCTTGCCCAAGCCAGACAAGTACGCTTCACGACCAGCTTCAATCGCCTTCTTGAACGCGCGTGCCATCAGCGGAATATTGCCGGCGGAAGCGATGGCCGTATAAGCCATCACCGCGTCCGCGCCCATTTCCATGGCTTCCGCAGCCTGGCTCGGACGGCCAATACCAGCGTCGATGATCACCGGAACATTGGAATTCTTGATAATCACTTCAATGAAATCGCGTGCACGCAGGCCCTTATTCGAGCCGATCATCGCGCCAAGCGGCATTACGCAAGCCGCACCTGCGTCTTCAAGACGCTTCGCCGCAATCGGATCGGGGAACATGTACGGCATGACCACGAAGCCTTCTTTTGCCAGCTGTTTCGTGGCTTTGATGGTTTCCTCATTGTCGGGCAGCAGATACTTCGCCTCATGTTCGATTTCCACCTTCACGAAATCCGTCTGGCAGACTTCGCGCGCGAGACGGGCAATACGCACCGCCTCTTCGGCATTGCGTGCGCCGGACGTGTTCGGCAGCATGGTAATGCCCTTCGGAATGTAGTCGAGTAGATTGTTTTCGGTGGTGCGGCAGCGGCGCAACGCCATGGTGACGATCTGCGTGCCTGCGTTCTCAATGGTCGCCTTGATGAGGTTCAGATCGTAGCGGCCGGATCCGAGAATGAAACGGCTTGTGAACTTGTGTCCGCCGAGAATCAGCGGATCGGCGTCACCGGTGGCGATTTCGTCATACGCGTGCGCATCCGGCTCCGGCAGCAGTGCGGTATTCGTGGTGGTGCCGACCAGCTCGTCGAGCGTGGCGTTCGGTGCTGCCGCGAAGTCCTTTTCCGCGGTGGTGATCGTGTTTTCGGTGCTCATGATTAATCCTTACTATGCGATCAGTGTTGTGTCATTCGTTGCGATTTACGATTGCGATTGTGTTTGTGGTTGCGTTTCGCTGTCAGGCGTCTTCTTCGCCGAGAATCAAGCGAGTGATCATATTGGCTTCGTGGCAGGCGACCACACCCACGCGCGGTGCCATCAGACCAGCACCCGGCACCGGAGCGGTTTCGCCGTCGCCGCAGAAGTAGAAATTCTTCGAAACGCGACGAGTATTCACCAAATTGGAACTGCGGAATCCCGCCATTCCAGAAGCGCTCACCAGCTTCTTGTTCGGCAGATTCTCAAGTACGGCATTCACCAGCATCGTCTTGTTTTCCGGCACGTCGAACGCTTCGCAAATAATATCTTCATTGTCGAACAGCGTCGGCACGTTCTCGTCGGTCACTTTCACGGTATCAATGGTGATATCGATAAAAGGATTGATCTGACGCAAGTTGCTGCGCAATGCTTCCGTTTTGTACTGGCCGAGATCCTTCAAAAAATACTGTTGACGATTCAGATTCGTCATATCCACGCGATCAAAATCAATCAAATGCAGGTGGCCGACGCCAATGCGGGTCAATGCCACCGCAATCGTCGATCCGAGACCACCGCAGCCACAAATGGCCACGTGCGCCGCGTCGAGCTTGTCTTGCGTGGCTGCGGTATGGCGGTCGAGCAGGGCTGCGCGGATTTCTTCGCGGCTGACGAGCGTGGTCGGGTCAGGCTGGTTGTCGAAAGCGTGCTGGCGGGCGTCGATCTGCGCCTGCGATGCGGATGGTTCAAAAGTCATGGTTGTTCTCGTATTCTCGCTTTCCGTTCGTGCGTTGTTTTTGCGGGGTTGGCCGTGTTTTGTATGTTCTTGCGATTGTTACGCGTGTATTGCGCCGGTCGTAATCGCAAGAAATTTTGAAAGTAGTTCAGCCGCCCTGCACGAACGTGACGATTTCCAACGTATCGGTGCCCTTGAGCTGCGTCTGCGCACGCTGGGCGCGAGGCACGATTTCGCCGTTGAGCTCGACAGCCACGCGGTCGGCGCGCAATCCCTTGTTTCCGATCAGTTCGGCCACGGTGATTGGCGTGGCGACGTCCTCTTCCTTACCGTTGATGATCATTGCGGTTCCCTTCTGTGTCTGTCGTGGCACATGCTTCCTGCGCTCTAAATGTCCGTTTCTGCGGAATCGGACACTCAGTGCTGGTACGAAAAAAGGGTCGCCGAAGGAACCGTACCCTATGAGGTGGTGCGCCCCTCCGTGACCCTAATCACGCGATATTCGGTTATCGCGAACGGAAGATGAGATACGCCTTGCGGCGCGAACAACCCGTCTCCTTACGGCGGCATTACCCGCATCAAGTCCTCGGTCGAAGCTGTATGAGCTCCCTCTCAGCCTTTCGGCTCCCGTTCGGTTGTGCCTTTATCTTCGCGCACGCGCCCGACAAGCTTGCGCCGGTTCACGTTGGGTTAGTCTTGATGTGAACATGTGCGAATCGGCTGCGTGCTTGCAAGGAAGGGGAAGATGATGATGAACGGTGAGTTGGCAGGATTTACGATTCCTCGGCTCGGCATGGGAACGATGGCTTTGGCGATTGAGGGGCGTCCGGATCGCAATACTGCGATTCGTACGATTCACGCCGGTTTGGACGCGGGTGTTCGCTATTTGGATACGGCTTGGTCGTATTATCTGCCGAGCGAGCCTGGCACTGGCACTGCGAAAGATTTGGGGTACGGCGAAAAGTTGGTGCGTGATGCGCTCGCTTCGTGGAATGGCCCCCGAGATGAAGTGCTGGTCGCCACGAAAACTGGCTATCGACGCACCATGGAGGTCCCCGCTTTTGTTGCTCCTGTGTCCGATTCTGGAGAATCGGACAAACAGGGTGCCGGATTTGGAGTACAGATGTCCGATTCGCCAGAATCGGACACTCAGGGGCGGGATTCTGAGGGATGCGGCCATCGGCCTGGCGAGGAACGCCAGCATTTGCAGGCGGCGGGCAGTCAATACGGGTGGATGGCGGATTCGCGCCCCGAAACCATGATTCGTGACGCCAAGGAATCCGCGCTGCACTTGGGCGTCGATACGCTCGACCTGTTGTATTCGCACGGCCCCGATCCCGCGGTTCCTTACGAAGACCAATGCGGCGCGTTGAAACAGCTGCTCGACGAAGGCGTGATCAAATATGCGGGCATCTCCCGTGTGAATAACGAGCAGATCGATCTTGCGCGCAGCATTATCGGCAACGGATTGATCGCCGTGCAGAACCAGTTCTCGCCATCGCACCCTGATCCTGAGCGTACGATGGAGCACTGCAAGGAGTTGGGGCTTGCATTCGTTTGTTGGAGTCCGCTCGGCGGCTTTCTTGACGCGTTCGACCAGCGCGCATACGACCCGTTCCGTGAAGTCGCAGGCAATCATGGCTGCTCCTACCAGCGCGTGGTGCTGGCATGGGAATTGACTCGTTACGAACGTCTGTTCACCATTCCTAGCGCCCGCAATCCTCAGGAGATCAACGATTCCTTTGCCGCCGCCGAATTGACGCTTACACCGGACGAACTGGCGATGTTGAACGCGTCAGTCGACGCCCGTCGCGGCTGAGTTTCAAGCAGCCCGTACGATTGGCCGCGCCCGATTCCGCACAATAATTGCGATTCGGGCCGCGGCCATTTTCGTCTCTTTCGTAATTTCCGCGGCTTTCGTACCATCTCGGCCTTCTGCGCAACGCAGAATCACCCGAAAATAACTTACGATATAAATTGTTTACACTGTAAGATATTATGACGGCGATTGCAACGTAAGGAGGTGCCGCGTGGGTTTTGAAGAGGAACTATTCCACGAATTGGCGACCAGCACATGGGATAAACGCTCGCGCATGCAGCAGGAGATGGCGAAAGGCGCGAAGGGTGAACCCTTTGCGGTGCAGGAACTGTATAGGAAGGGCCCGCTGACGCCATCGCAACTCGCCACTTCGATGAAAACCACCACCGGACGCGTGTCCGCACTGTTGTCCGCACTGGAGAAAAAAGGCCAGATCACGCGCGAATCCGACCCTGACGATCGCCGTGTGGTGCACGTGGACCTTACCGAAGCCGGCAGGGAACGCGCCGAACGTCAGCGCGAAAGCATGCGAGAGGCGATCTGCTGGATCTTCTCGCAAATGGGGGAGCGACGCGCGCGCGAATTCGTTGAGCTTACCGAGGAATTCACCACGTACATGTCGCTGTGCATGCCCGGCAAGCCGCGTCCGACCCCAGAGGAAGTCGCCAAGGCATTCTCAGAAAACACACAGGAAGTTGCATAATACTTCACACTGCAAGAAATTTACAGTGTAAACAATCGTGGTTCGAGAATCGCAAATCAGCTAACCGCATTAACCAAACCAACAAAACGTAAGAGAAGGAACCAAGCATGCTTCGCATTGTGCGATACCTCTCCAAAGCGGAGATAGTCCAGATGCTCATTGCACTGGTCAGCATCGTCGGTCAGATCTGGTTCGATCTGACGCTACCGGATTACATGGCCGACATCACGCAGCTCGTGGAAACGCCGGGCAGTGAAATGAGTGATATCTGGATAGCGGGCGGCAAAATGCTGCTCGTCTCGCTCGGATCGGTGGCGTGCGCGGTCGTCACCGGCTTCATCGCCGCGCGCGTCGGCGCGTCGTTCAGCCAACGTCTGCGCTCGCTCGAATTCAAGAAGGTGGAAAGCTTCGGACCGGCGGAAATGAACCGTTTCTCCACCGCATCGCTCATCACCCGCTCCACGAACGACATCACGCAGATCCAGATGTTCGTGACCATGGGTCTGATGATGCTGATCAAAGCGCCGATCATGGCCGTGTGGGCCGTATGCAAAATCGCGAACAAAGGCTTTGAATGGACGTTCACCACTGGCATCGCAGTAGCCGTGCTGCTGGCGGTGATCAGCGTGATCATGAGCTTCGTCATGCCGAAGTTCAAGGCCATGCAGCGCCTGACCGACAATATCAACCTCGTAGCGCGCGAGAACCTCACCGGCCTGCGCGTGGTGCGCGCATACAACGCCGAGGAGTATCAGGAAGACAAGTTCACCGAGGCCAACAAGGAACTCACCGAGACCCAGCTGTTCACCAACCGCTCCATGGCCATCATGATGCCGTTGATGAACACCGTCATGAACGGTCTGATGCTGGCCGTCTACTGGATCGGCGCTTACCTCATCGACGCCGCCGAAGCGCTTGACAAGCTCACCACCTTCTCCAACATGGTGGTGTTCTCCAGCTACTCCATCCAGGTGATCATGAGCTTCCTGCTGCTGAGCATGGTGTTCGTGCTCTGGCCACGCGCCGACGTGTCCGCGCAGCGCGTGCTCGAAGTCATCGACACCGATCCGATGGTCGCCGACGGTGTGAAGACCGCCGGCAAGCCTGGCATGGAAGGCGAAATCGAATTCCGCAACGTGAGCTTCGCCTACCCCGATTCTCGTCAAGCTATGTTGGAAGGCGTCAATTTCACAGCCAAGAAGGGCGAAACGGTCGCGTTCATTGGCTCGACCGGCTCCGGAAAATCGTCTCTCATCAACCTCGTGCCGCGTTTTTATGACGCGACGCAAGGCGAGGTTCTCGTCGACGGCGTTGACGTGCGCGACTACACGCTCAAGGCGTTGCGTGACAAGATCGGCTATGTGCCGCAGCAGTCGTTCCTGTTCAAAGGCACGATCGCCAGCAATGTCGCGTACGGAGATACGGAACGCAACGACGCCGACGTGAAGACGGCATGCGATGTCGCGCAGGCCACGGAATTCATCGACAAGAAGGACAAGAAATACGATTCCGGCATTGCACAGGGTGGTTCCAACGTGTCGGGCGGGCAGAAACAGCGCCTGTCGATCGCACGCGCCGTTTACCGTCATCCGGAAATCCTGATTTTCGACGACTCCTTCTCCGCGCTTGATTTCAAGACCGATCGCGCCGTACGCGACGCACTCGAACGGGAAGCGAGGAATTCCACGAAACTCATCGTCGCGCAGCGCATCGGCACCATTATGAACGCCGACCGCATCATCGTGCTCGACGATGGCAAAGTCGTTGGCCAGGGTACGCACCACGAACTGCTCGACAACTGCGAAGTATACCGGCAGATCGCCGAATCGCAGTTGAGCGAAGACGAGTTGAATCGCTGAAGGGGAGGACCAACATGGCAAGAGGACCAATGGGACGCTCTCGCGGACCCGTGGAAAAGCCGAAGGATTTCGGCGGTGTGATGAGCAAACTGGCGAAATTCTGCCGTCACTACATTCCTGTGATGATTTTCGCCCTGATTCTGGGTGCAGCCGGCACGATCTGCCAGATTGTCGGACCGGACAAGCTCAAAGACATGACCAACGAGATCACGAAGGGGCTGCCGGCCATGGTGCATGGCAGGCCGGTCATGAACTCGATTGATATGGATGCTGTTTCGCGCATCGCATGGCTGCTTGTCGCGCTGTATGTTGGGTACGCGCTGCTGAGCTATCTGCAGAGCTGGCTGATGGCCAACGTTACGCAGCGCACCGCGCAGGAGCTGCGTGAGGCGATCAGCAAGAAGATTAATCGCCTACCGCTCAAATATTTCGACAAGGTCAGCTACGGCGATGTGCTCAGCCGCATCACCAACGATGTGGACGCGATCGGCCAGACGCTCGGCCAGTCGGTCGGCTCGCTGATCACTTCAATCACGCTGTTCGTCGGCGCGCTCATCATGATGTTCTACAACAACGTGATCATGACGCTGTGCGCCATCGGTTCCGCGTTGCTTGGCCTGGTGGTCATGGGCGTAATCATGGTCACCTCGCAGAAGTACTTCACCCGACAGCAGATCGCGTTGGGAGATGTGAACGGGCACGTTGAGGAAATGTACACCGGCCACACCGTGATCAAGGCGTATTGCGGCGAAGAGGACTCCATCAAACAGTTCGAGAAATACAACGACGATCTGTACGTCTCCGGCTGGAAGAGCCAGTTCCTCTCCGGCCTGATGATGCCGCTCATGAACTTCATCGGCAACTTCGGTTACGTGGTCGTGTGCGTGGTCGGCGCGGTGCTGGCCATGGACGGCAAGATCGAATTCGGCGTGATCGTGGCGTTCATGATGTACATTCGCCTGTTCACGCAACCGCTTTCCCAGTTCGCGCAGGCGTTCCAGAACCTGCAGCGCTGTGCTGCCGCTTCCGAACGCGTCTTCGGTTTTCTGGAAGAGCCGGAGCTGGCCGACGAATCCGGCAAGAAAGCACTGCTGGGTGTCGGTGTGGATGGCAAGCCGCAGCCGGTGCGTGGCGATGTGGAATTCAGTCACGTGCGGTTCGGCTACGACCCGGACAAGACGATCATCCACGACTTCTCCGCGTCGGTGAAGGCCGGCCAGAAGGTGGCCATCGTCGGCCCGACCGGTGCCGGCAAGACCACGATGGTCAACCTGCTGATGCGGTTCTACGAGATTTCCGGCGGCGCGATTTCGATCGACGGCGTCGACACCAAGTCGGTTCCGCGCTGGAATGTGCATGACCAGTTCTCGATGGTATTGCAGGACACGTGGGTGTTCCGTGGAACGGTGCGTGAAAACATCGCATACTCGAAGCCGGGCGTCACTGACGAGCAGATTGTGGCCGCCTGCAAAGCCGTCGGTCTGCACCGCTACATCATGTCTTTGCCGAATGGCTACGACACTGTGCTCGACGACAAGGCGTCGCTTTCGCAAGGTCAGAAGCAGCTGCTGACAATCGCCCGCGCCATGGTTGAGGACGCGCCGATTCTGATTCTCGACGAGGCCACGTCCTCCGTGGATACCCGTACCGAGGAGTTGATTCAGAAGGCCATGGACGCACTGACGGTGGGACGCACGAGCTTCGTGATCGCGCACCGACTGTCCACCATCCGCGACGCCGACATGATTTTAGTGATGAACGGCGGCGACATTGTGGAACGCGGCACCCACGAGGAACTGCTCGCTAGAAACGGCTTCTACGCCGACATCTATAACAGCCAGTTCACGCTGATCGACTGAGCGGCTGAGTGGCTGGCTTAAGTGGGGTGCTTTGGTTAGCTTGCTTGATCCGACTGATGATCAGAAGAAGCGGCCGGGAAAACCGGCGCTGATGGTGGCGTGACGGTCGGCGTCCAACGTGGCGCAATCGAAGGCAAAAGTGTTGCTCAGCTCGTTCGGATCGGCAACGAACAGCGCCGTAGCCAAACCGTCTGCCACCGCAGTCGGATAGTCGACGACCGACGTGGATTGCACAGTAATCCACGTGGCTTCCATCTGCTGCGCGGGCAGGCCGTCGACGGCGTTGAGCAGATGATGAATAGCCAGATGTGTCCGTTCGTCAACCGCCACCTCCCAATGGCGGCGACTGGGCGCGCTCGCGCAAAACGCGCCATCGCAAATCTCTGCCACACCCACCGCACGGGACGAATCGTCCGGATCCTCAAGCGCCACACGAATCGGGCTGGACGTGTGTACTAGCAGGTCGCCTCCAGCATCAATCACAAATTCCGGGAAGGTGTTCTCTCGATTGAAATCTGTTGCCCCAGCAGTGTGCGCCGAATCCTTCCGCATGGCGTGCTGTGGGTGCGGTTCACGAGACACGCATGACGGTTCCAAGCCACCCAACAAACCACCCAACAAATCAACCAGATAGCCTTTGCCGCACGCGCCGAAATCCAAATGAACCGAGCCATGCGTGACCAACGTCGTACTATCTGAACGTACTACGTCGTGCCCCCATACAGGGCGTCCGCGCAAAGCGCCCAAGCGCTCGGCGGCGTCGGCTTCGACGGTGAAGCTCAGCGTGGGATTGTAACCGAGACGAATCAGATCCTCACCCACGCACGGGTCGATCGCGCCGCGTGTGACGTCGTGTAGTGCGTCGTACAAATCAAACAGTGGGCCGGCCCAATTGGGAAAATCGAAATGCCCGCCATGCTCCGCGTTTCCGATGCGCGTAACCAGCGAATCGGCGCGGAATCGCGAAAGCACATGCTCGTATCCGTCGATGAGTCGTTCCATTTTGGCACGCAGGTCCGTGGAAACCGGGCGGGCGGTCGAAATCAGCAAACCGGTGCCGAGCGCCTTGGGAAACGCGGTGGTGTAGGGCATGCGCTGCACGAGCGAAACGGAAGCATCCATAATCCTGATGCTAGCGCGTTCGTTCGTTGAGAGTGAGGCCTTATGTGCCCGTTTCCGATGCTGGTGCTTGGCTGCGGAACGTCCGGCGCGTCGAATTCAACAAGCATGCTGCGAGTGTGCCACTATGTGAGATGACACGCCGAAGATGGTAAAAACAGGAATGGCGGAATTCCGCCGATTTTCCATACTCGATACATCAGAACAAATTAAAAATCAAGACTGTTCTTTAAAAAACTTTCGTTTTATCTTGGCTTTCGGTGCGCACATCGCACACTGAAAAGTTTTGAGAAGGAAGGTTTGGAACATGTCATCTCGCGTTGCGCAGCGCTACGCAACCGGTTCCTATGATCCGTGCGATCCGCGAGTCTCGGCTTCCGGCCGTCTCGTCACGCTCGTCGCCGCGCTGATGATTGCGCTCGCCACGCTTTTCGCGACTACCGCGGTTCCGCAGTCGGCAATCGCCGCCGATGACGGTCAAACGAATTTTGATTCCTGGACTGCCGCTGCGAAGAATATCGAAGACCAGCTTGCGACCGCCGAAAAAGACTATAATGACGGCAATTACGGTCAGGCTGGCACCGATTTCCAGACCGCGCATTGGATCGGTTACGACGCATCCAACTTCTCGAAAGCCGTCAACGACACTATCAGCGCCGACAAGCAGAAGGAACTGCTACAGCAATTCACTGATCTTGAAGGGCTTGCCTATCAGCAGGACCAAGGCGACGCCATCGCAACCAAAATCGACGCGCTGACCGCCGAAATCAACGCAACCGCGCAAACGCTCGATGCGAACGCAGACCTTGCCAATCCTAAGGAATACGCGAAGCAGCGTGCCGCGCAAACCGCGGAAGAGCGCAAGAAGCTCGACGCGGCCAAGAAGAATTCGTCCAAAGGCAAAGGCGACCGTACGTGGAGTGAGGTTGCCAACGAAATGACCGTTATTCTCGACCAGGCATACGAGGCTGCCGCTGCTGGCAAGGGGGACGAAGGCGCCACGCTGGTCAACAACGCCTACTACCAGTACTACGAGAAGCTCGGCTTCGAAAAGAACGTGATGAACGCGATTTCCGGAGACCGTGTTTCGCAGGTCGAATACCAGTTCAAGATGACTCGTAAGACCATGCGCGACGGCGGTTCCGACAAGGAAATCAAGCAGCTCGTCGACGATTTGAAGAGCTGGCTCGTGAAAGACGCGGCCATCCTCGACAGTGGTGCGTCCGGCAATGTCAACGGCTTCACCAAGCTCGTTACCAGTTCTGCCGGTCAGGCGTTCCTCATTCTGATCCGTGAAGGCCTCGAAGCGCTGCTGGTGGTGGCCGCAGTAATCGCCTACCTGGTGAAGTCCGGCAACAAGCGTTTCGTCAGGTGGATCTACCTTGGTGTGGTCGCAGGTCTGGCCGGCTCCGGTTTGGTTGCCGTGCTCTTTACGTTCCTGTTCGGCGGTTCCGGCCCGATTCAGGAGATTTCCGAAGGCGTGTGTGCGCTTATCGCCACCCTCATGCTGCTGTGGACCAGCAACTGGATGCTCAACAAGAGCTCCGTGGAAGCGTGGAACAACTACATCAGGAACAAGACCGAAGCTGTTGTTGCCGGCGCGCAAAGCAAGGTCGAATCCGGTCAGGACCTGGGCTTGGGCATGGTCACCTCGCTTGCCATGTTGAGCTTCCTTGCCGTGTTCCGTGAGGGTGCCGAAACGGTGATCTTCTACGAGTCCATCTACTCCATGAGCCAGGATGCGCACGGCATGTGGGTTGGCGGTCTGACCGCCGCTGCGGTGCTGATCGTCATCTTCCTGATTCTGCGATTCACTTCGGTGAAGATTCCGATTGGCCCGTTCTTCCTCGTAACTTCGATTTTGATGGCTGCATTGGTTGTCATTTTCGCGGGTGGCGGCATCCATGCGCTCATCGAGGGTGATCTTATTGAAGGTACCTACTTGAGCATTGTGCCAACTAACGATTGGATCGGCTTGTATCCGTACGTCGAAACGATTGCGGCACAGGTGATTGCTGCGATCGCGGTGGTTGCGCTGTTCGTGGTCGGCTTCATCAAGAAACACAGGATGAAGTTGGCCGCACAAGCGGAACAGGCTAAGTAAGCGCCAATCAATAATCACAAGTAAAGATTTAGAGATTTCCATAAGTTTCCAACGTTCCTCGAGGAACCAAAGAAAAGGAAGAGAACACAATGAAGAATAAGAAGATCGCCGCCCTGCTCGGCATCCTGCTGGCCGGCTCCATGGCTTTCTCCCTGTCCGCATGCGGCAACTCCAACGATTCCGCATCCGACGCCAAGTCCGACACCTCCACTTCGAACGCCACCGACAGCTCCAGCGATTCCAGCGCTGACGACAGCTCCAATGCCGGCTTCGAAGAGATCCAGGTCGACGAGAAGCACTCCGATCAGGATGTTGACGCTCTGACCGTCAACGCCGTGTACTTCCAGCCGATCGATATGGAACCGTCCGGCATGGGCCTGAAGGCTGCCGACGCTTCCTTCCACTTGGAAGCCGACATTCACGCCAACGAGAAGGGCACTAAGCTTGGCTACGGCAAGGGCGACTTCGTGCCGGATCTGACCGTGAACTACGAGATCATCAACAACGCGAACAACGAGACCGTTGATTCCGGTACCTTCATGCAGATGAACGCTTCCGATGGCCCGCACTACGGCGCCAACATCAAGCTCGACGAAGCTGGCTCCTACAAGCTCGTGCTGAAGATCGAATCCCCGGAGAAGAAGGGTTGGATGCTGCACGTTGATCCGGAAACCGGCGTTGAGGGCCGCTTCTGGACCGAGCCGCTCGAGGTCACTTTCCCGGAGTGGAACTACACCCCGCAGGAGTGGTGATCTGGAACGTGAATTCCGGCACATGCCAAGCGAAACGGTTTGGATGTAAGCCTGAATTCATGTTGGGATTCAACTCGTGATCAATGCTGTTCCCGTATCGCGAAACGTATGCAAGTAGCGCGAATATGGGTACGGCGTTCGCGGTTGTTTGGATAGTCGTTCGACGTACTTAAGGCCGTTTGGCCGAGTCTACGGGCGAACAACCATCCAAGCAACCGCTCTCTTGCGTTTTAGGGAATGCGCTTTTGGGAGATAACGCGCTTTTTTGGGAATCTTGGTAAAGGGGTTCCTTTTGCGCGCTGAATTCACTAGGCTTTGACAGGGATATACGACGAAAGGTGTGAGATGCTGACGCAGTACGTCACGGTGTTGCAGGGAACGCTGGCACCGGCTTTGCTGATTATGGCACTGAACGTGATGCTCACGGTCGGTGAGGGTCGTGACAAGCCGTTGAGCGCGTACTGGCGTCTTGCGGGCTTCATTATCGGATTCGCGGGTGCCATTGTGTTCGCCGCGTTGCGTGCGGCCGCGGTGATCAATCAGCGTACGTTCGTCAATTACCCCACGTTGTGGTGTTGTGTGATTTTCGATGTCGCAGTGTTCGTTGTTGTGCTGTTCGCACGTCGCATCACTACGAATTGGCATGATCATCGCGCGTTGCTTGATATTGTGAATGCGATTGGCGCTCTTGCGATTGCCGCCACCACCTTCCGTGCGTTGCCTGATGTAGTTTTGCGTTTAACGATTTTCGTGGAGCCGGGAGATCCGATCTTCACTTCGGATATGCTGCTTCGTGCGCTTGGTTTCGTATTGGGTGCGGTCACTGCGATTGTTGCGGCGTTGATTTTCCGTACGATGCGTTCCACTGCGATTCGTTGGTCGTTCACTACGGCCGTGCTGCTGCTGATTGCGCTGCTGTTTGTTTCGCATTTCACTGATCTTGCGCAGATTCTGCAGTCCAAGCGCATCGTTCATTTCCCTACGGAAGCGTTCCTGGCGTTGGTATGGTGCATTAATCATCAGCGTCATATGGTCATTGCCATGGTGTTGGTGTTCATTATTCCGGTGGCCGCCAGCATTGTGATGGGCTTCAAAATCAAGCCGGAAGGCGCCAATGAGGCCATTGTGCGATCGCATATCGCGTTCCGTCGTCGTGCGAAGGCGGCCGGCGCATGGAGCCTTGTTGCGATGATTGGCATCACGTTCGCGCTCACATATGGTGTGGCGCAAACGAAGAGGGTTATTACGCTGTCTCCGCCTGAGGATTATTCGCTGAGCGACGGCGTGGCCACCATCAAATTCAGCCAAATCAACGACGGTCATCTGCATCGCTTCCAATACAAGGCGAAAGACGGCACAGTGATGCGTTTCATCATCATCAAGAAGAATGGTGGAGCGTACGGTGTCGGTCTTGATGCTTGTGATAACTGCGGTGACGCGGGCTATTACGAGAAGGATGGCAAGATCATCTGCAAGAAATGCGATGTCGCCATCAACCTCGCCACTATCGGGTTCAAGGGCGGCTGCAATCCTGTGCCGTTCGATTATCAGGTTGAATCCGGCAAAATCGTAATTCAAACTTCAACGCTCGACGCATTGTCGACGCATTTCCAGTGAGCGGAAAGAGGTAGTCATGTTTTTTCTTCGAATGATTTTCCGCTCGTTCAGCAGGCAGTTCAAACGCAGGCTGCTGATCGCGGTCACCGTATGCTTGTCGGCCACGGTCAGCGTGGCCATGTTGGGCGTGGTGTTCGACGTTGGAGACAAGCTGAACGCCGAACTGTCGACGTACGGTTCCAACATCATCGTGCAGCCCAAAGCTGATGCCGTCGTCAACGACCTGTACAACACGGGTGGTGACGCTGACAGCAGCGCTTCCGGTACTTCCGAATCCGATCCGACCACATTTTTGAAGGAATCGGATGTGCCGAAGATCAAAACCATCTTCTGGGCGTTCAATATCACAAATTTTGCCCCCGAACTTAATATCCATGCTGACGTGAACTGCGCGTCCGAATCGGCGGCATCGGCGGATTCCAGCTCCTGTAAGGCGTCCGGAGTGCCGATTGTAGGCACATGGTTCGCGAAGACCCTGCACATGGATTCCGGCGAATCCACGGTGGCGGGCATGAACGGCATGCGTTCGTGGTGGAAGCTTGACGGCTCTTGGCCGAAAGATGATAGCGCGCAAGGTCTGATCGGCACCACGCTCGCATCCAAGCTCGGCGTGGCCAAGGGAGACACCGTAACCCTCTACAAAACCACCGCCGACGGCAGCCGCAACAAGCAGCAGATCACTATCACTGGCATTTACGATTCTGGCGATAGCGACAACAACGCGATGTACATTCCGTCATTCACCGCGCAGGTGCTTGCGAATCTGCCTGATTCTATTGACAAGATCGAAGTCAAAGCGCTGACCACGCCAGACAATGATTTGGCGCGTAAGGCGTCGAAGAATCCGAACGCGCTCACGCAAGACGAGTGGGAAACATGGTATTGCACCGCGTACCCTTCGTCCATCGCCTACCAGATCGAAGAGGTTATTCCCGGTTCCGTAGCCAAGCAGGTGCGTCAGGTGGCCGCATTGCAGGGCGATGTGCTGCAGAAAACGCAGGCGGTGATGGTGCTGATGACCGTGCTTTCGTTGGTTGCGGCCGCTATTGCAGTGGCGAATCTGATGGCCGCCTCGATTGGTGAGCGCGGTTCCGAATTGGCGTTGCTGAAGGCGATTGGTGCCACCGATGGTGCGGTTTCCCGCCTGATGCTCGCTGAGACGGCTGTGATTTCGTTGGTTGGCGCGATTGTCGGCGCGCTGTTGGGTTCCTGTGTTGCGCAGATTGTGGGACACGTGGTATTCGGTTCCGGCATTACGATGCGTCCGATGGTGTTTGTGCTGGTGTTTGTGCTGCTGACGCTTACCGTGCTGATCGCCTCGTTCTCGTCGATCCGTTCGATTCTGGGACTCAAACCCGCGGAGGTGTTGCATGGCAGGTGAGTTCAAGACAGTCCGTAAGGGGCATGAGATGACTAATCGCAAGATGTTCTTCACCATGCTGTGGGGCGCGGTGTTCCGCCGTCGTTCGCGAGCCGTTATGGCCGTGATCGCCTCCATGGTGGGCGCTGCCACGCTGTTCTGCCTTGCTGCAACGTGTATTGCCGTTCCACAGCAGATGAACGAGGAAATGCGCGCATATGGCGCGAATCTTATCGTCACACCATCCGAATCAACCGAAAAGTCCAACGGCATCGACACCGATACCACCAAAGCGTTGAACCAGATGGTGAAAGGCTCATACAGCGCCCGTTCCGCCGCCTACCGGTATGAAAGCGTGCGCATAAACTCGGCGCCATACACGCTGGCCGGCATCACGACCAAAGATGTGAAAGCGCTCAACCATCATTGGAATGTGACTGGCGATTGGCCCAGCGAAGGCAATGTGATGCTCGGCCGTGACGTGGCCGACGCGCTCGGCGTCTCCATCGGTTCGACCGTGACCATCGGCTACCGCGCATCCGACGATGCTCAGAATTCCGGCGCTCTTGGCCAAACCGAAGCGCAAGCCATGGAAAACGGCCGCGTTTCGTCCGACATTATGGAGAACACCGGCACCGAATTCCGTGTCGGAGGCATCGTCGATACGGGCGGCAGCGAAGACGAAATCGTCTACGCAGTCAATGCTGACGTGGCCAAACTGGCCGGTTCCAAACGCGGTGCGGACGTGATCGAATATTCCGTCAATGCGGTAGGTAGCGAACTCAACGACGTCGTCAAATCAATCAATGCGAATCCGTCAACCGGCGTGAAAGCGCAGACCGTCACCAAAATCACCTCATCCGACACCCGCATCATCGCCATGCTGCAAACCCTGTTCTGGATCGTGTCGCTGGTCGTGCTCGTGCTGACGCTGGTCGGCGTGGGCACCACCATCAGTTCCATCGTGTCTCAGCGACGCAACGAAATCGGCTTGCGCAAAGCGTTGGGCGCATCGTCGCAGGCCATCGGCATCGAATTCTATGTGGAATCCGCCATCTACGGACTGATTGGCGGCCTGATCGGCACTGTCATCGGCTACCTGCTGGCCCGCGTGCTGTGCGTGTCCGTATTCGAGCGTGCCATTGGCTTCAACTGGCTGTTGGGCGTCGCTTCGCTGCTGTTGAGCGTGCTCATCGCCGTCATCGCATCCATTCCGCCGGTTCGCCGCGCAACCCGTATCGACCCCGCCATCGTTTTGAGGGAGGAATAATCATGAGTTCCGAGAATACGTTGAATACGTTGCTTGAATTGGATCATATTTCCAAGATTTACGGCGATTTGCGTGCCGTCGACGATTTGACTTTGACCGTTCCGCAAGGTGAATGGCTTGCGATTGTCGGTTCATCGGGTTCCGGTAAAACCACGCTGATGAACATGATTGGCTGCATGGACACGCCTTCAAAGGGCTCCGTCATGCTGGAAGGCCGCAAGTTGGAGGATCTGAACGCCAAGCAGCTTGCCGACGTGCGTAAGAACATGATCGGATTGGTGTTCCAGAAGTTCTATCTGGTACCGCATCTGACGGCTGTGGAAAACGTGATGGTGGCACAGTACTACCATTCCGTAGTCAACGAGCAGCAGGCGTTGGAAGCGTTGGAACGCGTCGGTTTGAAGGAGCGTGCCCACCATCTGCCCGGCCAGCTTTCCGGTGGCGAACAGCAGCGCGTATGCATCGCACGTGCGCTCATCAACTGCCCGAAACTGATTCTTGCGGACGAACCGACCGGCAATTTGGATGAGAAGAACGAGAAAATCGTGCTCGACCTGTTCCGTCAGTTGCACGAGCAGGGCACTACCATCATCGTCGTGACCCATGATGCGCTCGTCGCATCTTGTGCCCAGCGCGAGATTATGCTCAACCATGGCGTGCTCGTCGGCGAGAAGTGGAATGATGAGGCCGCACGGAAGGCCTATGAGCAGGCGGGTGGCAAGCCGGCATACACCGGTTCCACTACGGAAGGCGCACAGAATGGCGAGACGGCCATCAGCTTCGCCGATCCGACCAAAGCCGCGAAAACCGGGGGTAAGGAATAAGCTGAAATCAGCCGAATAATCCAAGCCATAGCACTGACGAATCGTACGGAGCGAACATGAGCAACGAATCATCGAATGCGATCAAAGTAATCGCACTGTCTGCGGCAAGCCTTGCATTGCTGTCGGCATGCGGCGAACCCACGGCGACGCCAATGGACGATGAATATGCCGGAAATTCCGGCGAAAGCGTGCAATCGCAGGAAGAAAATTCAAAGAACAGCGGTAATGCCACCGACTCCGGCGATTCTGCGGATACGGACGTCAAAAACCATGCCGACGATTCGAACAGCACTACATCCGACAAGCAAGACACCGGCAACTACGCCGACGGCACCTACTCGATCAACGGCCAGTACGGGCCGGTGAGCGAAGACACTATCGACGTGCATGTGACGGTCAAAGATCAGACCGTCACCAATGTGGAGGTTATCGGGCATCCGTTCACGTCCATCTCCAAAAAGCACCAGAATGCGTTCGCCGAAGCCATCAACGGCGTGGTGGACGGCAAGCCGCTCAAAGACCTCAAGGTAGACAAGGTGGCCGGTGCCAGCTGGACGTCGGAAGCGTTCAACAAGGCGTTGGATGTGGCCCGTCAGGAAGCGTCGATCCAGTAGGGCCAGTAGCGGCGAAAAGCCTGCAAACGTACAATGAGCGCCTCGGCTACAGCCTCACCCAAAGAGTGACTAAAGGCCGTAGCGGGGCGCTCATTAGTTTCAGATACTATGGCAGCTCTGCTCTGCGATGCCTTTCAGACGGCCATAACGGGCCACAGAACGGCCGCCATGTTCTCAGGCCAAGGAATACTCGCATCGCCATGCAACGCCTTACAGGCGAGCATAGAGCCGAGTATCGTGCTGAACAGGAATTGCGGATCCAATCCATTACGGAACACTCCGGCCTTCATGCCGCGTTCAACAAACTCAGAAAAACGCTTTTCCGCAGGAACAAGCACTTGATCGGCAATCGCATTCAACGAAGTGTTATCAGACGAAAGCACCACACCAACGGCCTTCAAACCAAAATCGCTGTCGCAAAAACAACCTTGAATGCGTTGCAACATCGTCAGCAAACCGTTTTTCGACAGCTCGACATCGCTGAAATCCGGTAATCCCGCAACTTCCAGCTGCACACGGCGCAACAGATCATCAGCATTCTTATAGCGGCGATAAATCGTGGTTTTCGCAACGCCAGAACGACGAGCGACCTCTTCGATGGTCACCGCGCCGACGCCATCGGAAATCACAATCGCAAGCGTGGCCTTCATAATCTTATGATCGGTCTGCTCACGAAGCTGCTCGCGGCGGCTCTGCGCCTTGCGAACAGCCTCATGCACGTCACTGACCGCGTCGGAAACCACATTGGAAACGGCTTCGGAAACCGCCTCATGCACTCCGGTAATCATGAGATCACCTTGGTGCTTTCCACCTTCGCCACATACCACTTGTTGAACTTGACCAGAGGAATACGCAGCACCAAGCCAATCAGCAGTAGCGGAATCAGGAACAACAGCAGCGAGCCGAGCGCATGCCAGTAATCGTTGTTGTAAATACCGGCAATTGCCGCACGCAACGCCACAATCGAATGCGTGGCCGGCAGGAACGGGCTGATATCGCTGATGATCTTCGGCAGCACGGCAAGCGGATACGCGCCATTCGAGCCGGAAATCTGCGCCACTAGCACCAGCACGCCAATAGCCTTGCCTACATTGCCGAAACTCGCCACCATCGTGTACGTGAAGAACGAGAACACCAAGGAGCTCGTCCAGCCAGCCAGCATGAACAGCCATGGATGCACCGCCTGCACATGCAGAAACAGGAGATTGCCGCCCAGCGAGAACGTGCTCTGCAGCAGCGCGATCACACCGAACACGCCATAATGGCCGAGGAACAGCTGATGCGGCTTCGGATTGTCAAGACCCTCACGGTTCTTGCGTGAAACGCCGGGTTTCAGCGTTACAGCCATAAGCAGCGAACCTACGAATAGCGGAAGAATCGTGTAGAACGGCGCCAACTGCGAGCCGAAATTCTTAACAGGGAACACAGCTGTGCGCTTCACCTGGACGGGGGCCGCAAGAGCCGCCGCCAGTGAATCGGTGTTATTGCCGAGCACTTCCTTGACGGTGTCCATATTGCCGCTGTTCAGCGCGTCGGAAAGCGTGCCATTGAACGAAGACAGCGCGGTGCCCGCCTTGGTGAGGCTTTCGGCGGTGGAATCAAGCACCGTGCGAATATTGGTCAGCTGCTTGTCTGCCGACTTCGTGGTGCTGTTGAGATCTCCCAACGCGCCCTTCAGATCGGTGGCCGTGCTGCTCAATGCGGTGACCGTGTTGCTGATCGAATTGGAAATATCGTTGAGCTGCGGCTTGAGCTGGCTGTCGAAATCGGTTTTGATGCCGTCGATGGAGGCCTTCGCCTGCTGGGCGAGCTGGTTCACGCGCTCGCGGTCGGCTGTGGTGTCGCTCACTTTCGTGTCGATATTGTCGGCGCTGGTGTTGAGTGAGTTCGCTAGATCGTTGAGTTGCGTAATGGTCGCGCCCACGTTGGTTTTGAGATGATCGATGGCGATTTTCGCGACTTCCGGCATCAGATTGTTGTTGCTGAGCTCGTCGAGGGCGTCGTAGATGTTCTGGTAGCTTTGCGCCTGCTTGGTTACGTTTGCGGCCTGATTGCGCAGGGCGGTGGCCGTATTGCCGGCTTGGGTGCCCGCATTGTTGAATACGCTGTCAATATCGGTGGAGACCGCGCCGAAGCTGTTCGCCGAGCTGTTCAACGCGGTGCTGAGAGCGTTCGTGCTGGTTTTGACGGCTCCGGTCAGATCGTCGATGCTGTTTTTCGACTGTTTGAGCTCGTTGCCGGCGTTCTTCGCGCTGTCGCTCACGTTGGAAAGCAGGCTGTTGGAACTGTCGAGCAGGTTCTGTGCGCTCAATGTCAGTGAGCTGAACGTGGTCAACGCGGACGACGTGTCGGTGAGCGTGTTCGCGAAATTGCCCATGTTGTTGCTGAAGTTGGTGAGCGTGGCCTGCGATTCCGGTTTGTCAAGCTCGCCGGCCAGCTGCGAGGCGATGCTGAGCGCGGTGCTCGTCAACGTTTCGGAGAACATTTCGTTGATCTGCGCTGCCACGGTGTCGGCTCCTTGGCCGGTGATCTTTGGGGCGAGTGCGTTCTTCTTCTCGTTGTTGTAATAGGTGAGCGTGGCATGGTCGCCGTCCGCGGTGAAGAACGTCATCATGCGGGTGCTGAAATCCTTCGGAATCACCACTGCCGCATAGTATTTGCCGGATTTGGTGCCGTCGATGGCCTCTTTTTTGGTGGTGAAGGTCCAGTCCATCTGGTCGTTGGCGCGCAAGGTGTTGACCACTTGGTCGCCGATGCTGATCTTTACTGGAATGAGGTCGGACTTGTAGCCTTCATCGTCGTTGGCGACGGCGAATTTCAGATTGCCGGTATTGGCGAACGGATCCCAGCTTGCGCTGATGTTGAACCAAGAGAACAGACCCGGAATCACCACCAGTCCGGTAACGATGATGATGGAGACGATGTTGCTGGTCAGGCGTCGAACGTCGCCGACGAACAGTTTCCAGATGTTTTTCATGCGTTACTCCTTTCGCTGTTACCGTTGGGATTGGTGTTGCTCGCTGTGCCGGTGTTGCCGGCCGCGTTCATGGCCTGTACCAGTGTTGCGACGCCGTCGGCGTCGGCTTGGTTGGTGCCTGCGACGTTGGCGATCGCCTGTTTGGTTTCGTGTTTTCTTCGTCGTGCCTTGCGCATCAACTTGTCTCGCCTGTTTTGTTGCGCGCGCTTCTTGCGGCGCAGTCTCGCAGCTTGACGTTCCACCAGCTGTTCGCGAATCGCTTCGTCGCTGAGGCTGCCGAGTTCCACCTGGCGTTGCAGGCTGAAACGCATGTATTCGATGACCATCAGGAATCCGATGATGAGCAGCACCCAAATGATCCAGGTGGCAAGCACCACGCTCTTCTCGCCGTTGGTGAAGGAGAAGATCAGCACCAGAATCACTGGCACAATGAAACCGGCGATGAGCGCGCCACGCTTGAGCTTCGGATACAGTTCGGCGAAACGGCTTGCGCGTTCCTCGATCGCCTCACGGTAGCCGCCCTTGTCGGCAAGCACCTGAATGGCTTGGGACACGTTGTATCCGCGTTCCGGAAGCTGCACTTCCTCGCCGATGATCATGTCGCTTTCCTTGATCTGACGGGCGAACAGGCGGTTGAGATTGACCAGCAGCGGGTGAATCGCAAGTCCAATGAAGAATGCGGCCACGGCGAACAGCAGCAGCGTGCCAATCGACTTGAGCCAATGCCCATCGTAGAAGCCGGCAATCGTCTCGCGGAACGCGTCAATCGAATAACTGAATGGCACGAACGGGTAGACCATGCGGAAGAATTTCGGCATCATCTCAATCGGATACAGGCCGGAAGCGCCCGGAATCTGCACGATAACCAACGCGACACACAATCCCTTGCCGATATGCATGAACGTGGTCGATAGTGCGAATGTGATGCTCAGATATACCAGCGATGTGATGGCGCCGGTAAGTATGAACAGCGGTGCGTTCACGGTCTGCACGCCAAGCAGCAGGTCGCCGATGGTGGTGATCGTGCCTTGGGCCGCGCCCATGATGCCGAGCAGCATGTATCGGGCGAAATATTTTTCGGAAGCGGTCAGGTCGAGGCCTTCGAGGCCTTCATCGTCGACTTCCACCTTGAAGATCACCACGAAGGCGAACGCGCCCACCCACAGGGCCAGATTGGTCATGAGCGGAGCCATACCGGAACCGTAGGAGTTTATCGGGTACACGTTCTTCGTGTCGATCACGGTGGGGGACTGCATGAACGAGGCGATTTTCTCCGTGTCGAGGGAACTGCCGCCGGTCAGGTTTTTCAGCATGTCGACGCTGCCGAGTGCCTTCAGGTCGGTGCTGACGGTGATGAGCTTGTTCTCCACATGTTCAAGCTGCTTGTCGGTGTTCTGCAGGGTGGTGCGGGTGTCGTTCGTTACCTGGTCGAGCTGGTCGAGCACGGCGGAGGTTTGGGTGACGATGGTGTTTTGGCTGGTCACGGTGCCAGACAGCGTGCCAGCGGTCATGGCGAGCGAGCTCAGGCCTGAGTTGAGCTGGGGGAGCGCGCCGGAATTCAACGTGTTGCGGGCATCTCCCATGCTTTTCAGTGAATTTTGCGTGCTGGTGTTGAAGTCGGTGGCGAGTTTGGACACGCTGTCGGACGTGGATTGCGTGTTCTCGCTCAACGTTTTGAGGTCGTTGAGCGTGCCAGCGGCCGTGTTGTTGGTGTCTTCAAGCTTCTTGATGATGTCTTGGTACTGCGTGTTGTCGCTGACGTTCTTGAGCTTCTCGATGAGCTGGGCGTTACGGTCGGTCACGCTTTGCATGCTGCTGACGGCCTGCTGTGCGGCTCCGCTCGCGGAAGAGACGGCTGTGGTCACCTTGTTGATGCTGGTGGTGGTGTCGCTGGTGGCCTGCGAAATCAGGCCGGAACCGTTTTCCAAAGCAGTGTTGGCGTTGGAAGTGAAGGTATTGAGACCGTTCTGTGCGGTGCCGATGGCGGTGGCGGTGTTCGCCAGGCCCTTGCCGGCGCTTGCTGCGGCCAGTTGCACGTCGTTCATTGCCTGACGTGCGGATTGCGTTTGTTGCGGCACGTTGGCGAGCTGTGCGTCAAGATCTTCGATGGTGGAGCGGATGAGGTTTACGTTCTTCTGGGTTTTGTCGAGTTCTGCTGTGGTTTCGTTGACGAAGGAGTTGGTTTTGCCGTTGATGGTGCCGTTCGCGGAGTTCACGGCTTTAGTGAGTACTTCGCTGACAGTGGAGACGAAGGTGTTGTTGACGGTACGGTCGACGGTGGTCGCGCCTTGATCGGTGATTTTCGGGGAGATTGGGCTCGATTTTTCGTTGACATAGTATTCCAGCGTCGGACGGTTCTTGCTGTTGGTCACGACGTTGGCGAGATCCTCGCTGAAATTGGAGGGGATGATGATCGCCGCATAGCAGTCGCCGGACTGTATCGCTTCCATCGCTTCGGCCTTGCCCATGAATTCCCAGCCAAGCTGGTCGTTGTCTTTCAGCGTGTCTTCGATCTGGTCGCCGAGGTTCATTTTGCCGAGCAGGGCGTTGTCGGTGCCTTTATCGACGTTGGCCACGGCAACTTTGATGCCTTGGGTGTTGCCGTACGGATTCCAGAATCCGTAGATGTTGAACCATGCGTACAGCGGCGGAATGATGATTATGCCGATCATGATGACCCAGGCGGCGGGTACGGTGACGAGTCGTTTGAGGTCACGACGCAGAATCTGCAGTACGTTGCGCATTGTCTCCCCAGTCCAATGAATGTTCGACCGTGTTCGCGCGTAGCGATACGTTATCCGTAGCGCTACGCCTCCCGTATCGTAATACCCGTTCTCGGACAAATTTGGGCACGGACGTAAATGCGCTCCTCCCATGACTGAAATAAACACGACAAACTGCGGCGGAACTGTGAATCTTGCCGTTAATGACCGCACAACTTGCATTCTGTGCATGCGCAAGTCGAGTCTGCTGTCTGCGCATCTTGTGATTACGAGATGGCACGTGACTTGTGCAGACAGAAATCGCAGGTTGTGCGGGTTGCGCACAAACAATCTCTCGTGTAGCGCACTGCGATTGGGTTTTGGTAGCGTTGTACAAGAAAGGACGAATAGTATGGGCAGAACCGAAGAAGTGAGCGCGGCCATCGCCGACGAAACCGAAATCACAGCGATCGAAGAGGCCGGAATCATTGCGCAATCAAAATCGGCGGAAGCCGACGACAATCCGGCCGACCGTAGACTGCCGCTGATTGCACGCGTTTACGGCATCGTCATGCTGGTCGAAGGCGTGGTGACGTTGCCGATCATCGTGATTTCCTGCCTGTATGCAGTCCAAGCCGCGCTTTCCGGCAGGCTGGCGTTTGACGCGCTGAATCTCACCACTATTCTGTCGGTTATTCATGCTGTGGTGCTGCTGGTCTCCACCGCATGCCTTGCGATTTTCGGCGTGCTGCTGATTCTCAACAAGCGTCGGCATATCGCGCAATGGACGTATTTGATGATTCCACTCACGCTTGCGGAAGGCCTATTGTCGTTGTCGTTGCAGGGTTTGGGTGTGAATCTGATCAGTCCGGTCGTGCAGCTGCTTGTATTGGTTGCGTTGCATATTACGGCCGATCCGTCGCTGCGCGAGGAGCGTCGTTTGCAGTTCGCGCTTCGTCGTTTGGATGCGCGCAGCGAGTATGAGACGGCTGTTTCGAAGGGCATGGCCGGCCGTGATCTGACTGGCAAAGGCTATATTTCGTTGGATTTCTTCAACTTATTCTGGCTGTTTGTGGTCGGTTGCGTGTTTGGTCTGGTGGTGGAGACGCTGTACCACTATGTGCTGTTCGGCGAATGGCAGGATCGCGCCGGATTTTTGTGGGGGCCGTTCTCGCCTATCTACGGTTTTGGTGCGGTGATTCTGACGGTGTTGCTCAACCACTTGTGGCGGTCGAATTGGATGCTGATTTTCTGCGCGAGCGCGGTGATTGGCGGCGCGTTCGAATATTTCACCAGCTGGTTCATGGAAGTTGCGTTCGGTATTCGCGCGTGGGATTACACAGGCAAATGGCTGTCGATTGATGGGCGCACATCCGGCAAATACATGTTTTTCTGGGGAATACTTGGCTTGGTGTGGGTGAAGCTGATTCTGCCGCATTTGCTTGCGATGATTCAGCGTATTCCGTGGAAGATTCGCTATACGTTGACGGCGGTGTGTTTTGCGCTGATTTTCGTTGACGGCGTGATGACGTTGATGGCGCTGGATGCCTGGTATTCGCGTATGGCGGGTATTGCGCAGAATTCGCCTGTTTCGCAATTCTTCGCCACGTATTTCGACGACGACTTCATGGCCAATCGGTTCCAGACCATGACGCTCGACCCGTCTATTGCCGGTCGCATGTAGCGGGCTGGCTGGGCTGGGCTATGCGGCGAAGCTTTGTGCGAGCTGGCGGATCAGATCCGGCCTATGTCCACTCCATGAGGAGTTCGGTGAGATGACGACCGGAATCTGCTTGAAACCAGCGTTTTTGATCTGTTCGAAGGTAGACGGGTTTTTCGTCAGGTCGACGGTGTCGTAACGCACGCCCAGCTTTGCAAGCTCTTGTTCGGTGGCTTCGCATTGCGGGTTGCTCGGATTGGTGAAGACGGTCACGGTCATTCGATTTCCTCCCTATGCAAATGGCTTCCGTCGTTTGCGAAAGCCGTGTCGGCCACGTTCTTCGGTTATGCTCGCTTACGCAAGCCACTATCTAGCATACACACTACAGGTAGTGGTGTGTCGTGAGTTTCCTCACTGTATATAGTGGGGAATTCCCCAGAATTCCCCAAAATACGAACGTTTGTTCGAATATGTCTAGTGTACCCCAAACCACGGAATTCGCGTCCAAGCGCATGTCGTGCGTGTTTTATGGAGAGGGGTGTATATAGGGATGACTTGGTGACGTCAATGCCTGTCTGATAGTACCGCGAAAGCTGTTTATTCATATGTAAAACGCCGGTAATATACCGCAAATGACTTCAGTTGTCACCCCCCCCCTAAAATGATAGGTATGCGTAGCGCGAATTTGCGTGGGCGTGTTGAAAAACCTCGATGATTCCGATTTGCCTACTGTTTAAGGACTGTTGGGCTGACAGGAAATTCTGAGGGGGCTGTGAGCATATTCGCGGGAATTTGCTCTACGGTATGCTGAGGTTCGGCGGTTTTCCGCTGAATGCAGGAAACCCCTGGGAATCGTACGATTCCCAGGGGCGGATGGTTGGTCGCTGGCTAGGGCAGCGCATCAGGGTGAAGAAGTGTTTTCGAAGGCTCTTCCTCACCTATCAACTGCGTTTGAGGTATTGCCCTCGCCGGCAGCCAGCCAAGTCTTATCTTATACACCCTTAGCTATGTCGGCGACCTTATTGCGGGGTGTGTTCAATAAAGCCATAACGTGCCATTAAATACGGCAATTTGGCTCCGCGCAAGTACTCCAGAGAGGAGCCGTTGCACGGAGCCAAATTAATCGCTTTCAGGCGAATGCCACCTTGACTGAGTTAGACTCAGGCGCGCTTGCGGAGCACGGTGATGCCAGCGAAGCCGAGCAGGGCAAGCACGGCGAACGCCGCAACGCCACCAACGGTAGCGCCGGTGTTGCCGAGAACGGCCTTCTTGATCTTCTGGGCAACGGTCTTCTTGGTGTTGCTCTTGGTGTCATTCTTCTTGGTGGTGTCGGCCGGCTTGCTGTCATCCTTCTTGGAGTCGTCGGCCTTGGTCCACTGTGCGTAGACGAAGGTGTTGGCGGAGACGAAATCGGTGTCGAGGACCTTGCTGTTGCCGTCCTTGTCATAGGACCAGCCGGCGAAGGTGTAGCCCTCGCGAGTCACAGTCGGCAGAGCGTTTACCAGTACGCTGTCCTGTGCTGCAGATACCTGGATATCTCCGGCTTCGCCCTTATGGTCGCCGTCGGCGATGGTGCCACCGTTCGTGCTGACAGTCACGTTGAACTGCTTGGCGTCAACGACCGGCTTCTGCTTGGTCCACTGGGCGTAGACCTCGGTGTAGGCGGAGACGAAGTCAGTTGCGACGACCGGGCTCTTGCCGTCCTTGTCGTAGGACCATCCAGCAAACAGGTAACCATCACGCTGTACCTGCGGCAGAGCGGAGACCAGGCTGCCACCGTCCTGCACGGTCACCATGTAATCTCCAGCCTGTCCGGTGTTGTTTCCGGAAGTGAAGGTGCCTCCGTTAGCGTGAACCATCACGTTGAAGATCTTGACTTCATTCTGAGTCTGCTGCTGAGTGGCTGGGGGGACCGCCTTTACCACTTGGGAGATTGCAATCCGCCTACAGCTGGGTGGCTGGGGCATCGCCTTCAGCCATTGCGACTGCCGGAGCCAAGGCAGCCAGAGTCGCTACAGCTGCAACGCCCGCAATAATCTTTTTGCTAAAAGACATTTGGGGAAATCCTTTCTTAGTTACGTAACTAATTGCCCCAAAGCGATGCCTTCGAAATACCGCCCTGAATGCGTGGAGTTCCCCCTCATAAGAATCCCAAAGAGTATGATAGCTGCCCCCTAGCGACTTTTTTAAGAGGCTAGGGCGTGTTCGTTGGAATTGCAATCTTTTCTCGATTCCCCACTTTCCGATTGTGGCTGGTCGAAGGGATTCCTTTCGGAATTGGCAGGGGCCATATCCGGGATGTCATGTCTGTGATGAGGCGTTGCCCGGTGTTCGGGAAGCGACAGGCTATGTATGGTTCGGGAACGGCAGGTCACGTAGTGCTCGGAGACAAATGAACCACACCATACAGCGTGGCAAGCGTCCCGTTTCCTCCACTCGCTGGATTTTTTGCCCGCTAAAAGGTCCGTCACCGGGATGATTCCTCCACCGGCTGGAGGAATCGGGACGTTGATAGGTCTACCAACGGGTTGATTTCTCCACTCACTGGAATTTTTTCGGACGCTGAGAGGTCGATTTGCGTCCCGTTTCCTCCAGTGACTGGGAGTTTTATCCCGCTGGAAGACTGGTTTACGGGAAGATTGTTCCACTGACTGGGGGTTTTGGACGTTGGGGCGTCTGCCAGTGGGAGGATTCTTCCAGTGGGTGGAGGTTTTGTCTCGCTGGAAGGCGCGTTCGCCGATAGTATGGCAGGGTGTTTACCGGCGCGGATGATGATGTGACAATCCGTGTTTGGGGTGCGAACAATGTGAGCTTGTCTAATTGCGTCTGAGTCAAAATCGCGGGAATTGAAAAACCCTTGGAAGCTAATGTTTCCAAGGGTTTCGATGTGCCCCCCGTGGGATTCGAACCCACAACCCACGACTTAAAAGGACGCTGCTCTAACCGTTGAGCTAGAGGGGCAACAGAGAGACAGTATACAGCATATTTACGCAAAACGCCAAACAAATCAGCTGTAAGTAACAAAAAACATGGATTATCACCAAGCCATCGCCGAATCATCATCGAATTCCCGCGAATCGCAGCATCATTTCTGCATATCTGCTCGTACAGTGGAATGCATGTCATGTACCACGATTCTTATAGGAAAGAAAGCCAGCTACGACGGCTCCACTATCATCGCACGCGACGATGATTCCGGTTCCGGCCGTTACGATCCGAAGAAATTCATTGCGGTCGCACCGCAAGACCAACCGCGGCATTACCGCAGTGTGCTCAGTCATGTCGAAATCGATCTTCCCGACAATCCATGCCGATACAGCATTGTGCCGAACGTGCTGCCAAATCGCGGAATTCTCGCGGAAGCGGGCGTCAACGAGCACAATGTGGCGATGAGCGCCACCGAAACCATCGCAGTCAACGAGCGCGTGCTAGCCGCTGATCCGCTCGTTGAGTTGCAACCGGCGAACAAAGCCGCTAATACCCCTGAAATTCCGGGCGGAATCGGAGAAGAAGACATCATCACCCTTGTGCTGCCTTACGTAACCACGGCACGCGAAGGCGTCGCACGTCTCGCCGAACTGCTTGAAATATACGGCACCTACGAATCGAACGGCATCATTATTTCCGACGTAAACGAAATCTGGTATGTCGAAACGATCGGCGGGCACCATTGGATCGCCCCCCCCGGGCCCGCCGCGTGCCGGACGACTGCTATGCGACCATCCCCAACCAGCTCGGCATTGACGATTTCGACTTCGACGACGCCTTCAGCACCCAACGCGAGTTCATGTGCAGTGCCGATCTGCGCGAATTCATGGACGTGCACCACCTTGACCGCACTATGAGCGCGGCTGCAAGTAGCGGCTTCGGATTCCAGTCGACGAGCGCTTTCGGAAACGGCGGCATGAACGGTGGCGGCAATAGCAGTAGCGACGCGGCGCTGGGCCACAACCATTTCAATCCGCGCACAGCCTTCGGTACCGCCACCACCAAAGACCATATCTACAACACGCCGCGTGCCTGGTACATGCAGCGCTACCTCAATCCAAGCGAGGATTGGGATTCGCCGACTGCCCGCTACACGCCCGCGTCCGACGATATTCCGTGGTGTCGCGTGCCTGAGAACGCTGTGACGCTTGAAGACGTCGATTTCCTGATGAGCGCACACTTCGAGGGAACCCCTTACGACCCGTACGGTACTCTCGGAACGTCGGAAAGCCGCCATCGCTACCGTCCGATCGGCATCAACCGCACCGGGCATATGGTGGCCATGCAGATCCGCCCGTACGCGCCGGAAACCAGCCGCTCGATCATGTGGATTTCGTACGGTTCCGGCCCCTTCACCGCGGCCACGCCGTTCTATGCGAACGTCGACGATACGCCCGCCTACCTGCGCGACACCACGCCGGAAGTCTCGACCAACAACCTGTACTGGGCGAACCGTTTGATCGCCGCGCTCGCCGACGCGCATTTCTACGAAACCAGCAATGCGATCGAAGAATTCGTGGAATCGGCCCGCGCGTACGGCCATCGTTTGGTGGAGCGAACGGATGCGCAATTGCGTGAGATGACCGCACAAACGAGCGCGTCCGAATCGCAAGAGAGTGCAGGGGCCGTGGATATTACGGAAAACGCAAGTATCGCAAGTATTGCCAGACTGCAGCAGTCTAATGAAGAAATGGCGGAATACTTGCGCACTCACGTTACGAAACTGCTCAACGACGTGCTCTACACGTCCAGCAATCTCATGCACAACAGTTTCGCCATGTCCGACCGCTGGAACTGAGCGTAAAGCCCCGAAATCCGGCAAAACCCGTCCCAATGGGCCAGGTTTCCGCGCTCGGGGAGGTTCCGCATGAACGTAGGCTGTTGGAAGCGTCAGTGCTGCTTCCAACAGCCTCGCGACTGTATCCTCGCCCCCGTCGTCAGTTCTGCCATATATAAGGTAGATAGTGCCATCCTGACCGTCGATTGACCATCAAATCGTCGGAAATCGCAATCAGTTGAACCCGACGACGTGTTCCGCCACGAAATATCCCTTGCGAATCACGAAACGACCGATCGACCCGCGCAGATTCAACGCACGAGACATGGCCTTCTTGCGCACGTCCTTGTAAATAGTGGGGGAGTACGCCTTAATGTCGTCCCACATATCCTTTTTCTTCTCATAATTTTCCGGATCGCGAGACAAAATCATGAACACACTTGCCACGGAACTTTCAATCGCCAGGAAGTGGATCATATAACGGTACAGGCCGTCCGGCACCGTGTCGCGTTCCGGAGTGGCGTGCACCATGCACTGGTTGACGAGACGCAGCTGGTCGACACGGCGGATCATCACATCGGTCTGCACGCTTTGCCCGTCGCGCCCGATGAAATAGTGGTAGAACGGCGTATCCAAATACTTCATGGTCTTCACCCACGGGAATGGTTGGTACGCGTAAATGAAATCCACGTAGAACGTGTGCTCCGGCAGTTGCATGCCGGACTCTCGCACTACGGCAGTACGGTACGTCAGCGCGTGCATGAGAATGTATTCAGCCAAGCCGAAATGCCCAAGATCGTTCCAAGTCAGGCGCTCGCCGGCCTTCATGGCATGGCGGAAGTTCACTACATGCTTGTTGCGTTTGCCAACCTTGTCATACACATAATTGGTGACGAGCATGTCGATCGGCTCGGTGGAATCGGCCTCTTCGCGCAGCACGGCCATGACTTGTTCGAGTGCTTCGGGACCAACCCAATCGTCGGCGTCCACGACCTTCACATACATGCCGTTTGCTGCCGCGATGCCGGTGTTGACGGCCCCTCCGTGCCCCCTGTTCTCCTGGTGGATGGCGCGCACGATGCCTGGATAGCGGGCCTCGAATTTCTGTGCCGTTTCCAGCGTGCCGTCGGACGATCCGTCATCCACGATCAGCACTTCGATGTCGTCGTTGCGCTTCGCTGCGATTAACGACATGACGCATCGTTCCAAATATTCGGTCATATTGTACGCGGGCACCACGAAGGTGAGCGTCTTCTTCTCCTGCATAGTCTTCCTTGGTCGGCCGAGGTGACCTTCCGCGTGCGCGTGGTCACTGCGTAACGAAACTAACGTAGCACCTTGTTCGCTTCAGGGGAACGGTTTGTGCGCAATAGGCACCCTGAATAGTTCAATCTGCACCTGAAATTTCCCTTAAGGGTATCGTTGTTGACGATTCGTCGGTTTTCGTCGATGTTTATTGGCTGTTGTGCTGCTTACGATTCCTCTGTTGCGGCCTTGCGCTCACGTTTCGCGATTTCCTTGATTTCGCGCCTTTCCTGTTTTTCCGCCTCTTTTGCGGCTTTGTCGCTTTCGAAACGCAGTTCCGGCTTGGCTTCCATGCGGCTCAAGCCATGCCAGGCCAGATTCACGATGTGCGCGGCGAGCTGCTCCTTGCTGAGCTTGCGCTGGTCGGCCCAATATTGGCAGGTGTAGACGGTCATGCCGATGAGCATCTGCGCGTAGTACGGCACGCCCTTGGCGGGCAGATGCTGCCGCTTGAACGCCTCGGTGAGTATGTCTTCGACGCGGATGGAGATGTCGCCGAGCAGCGAGTTGAATGATCCCGCGGGATCGGTTTTCGGCGAATCGCGGGTGAGCACGCGGAATCCCTCGGCGTTCTCCTCGACATAGGTGAGCAGCGCGAGGGCGGTGCGTTCGACGATCTGCCGCGGATGCGCCTGCGGGTCGGACAGCGCGTTGATGAGGGTGTCGGTGAGCGCGCGCATTTCGCGGTCCACCACCACGGCGTACAGGCCCTCTTTACCTCCGAAATGCTCGTACACAATGGGTTTTGACACTTTTGCGGTGGCTGCGATCTCCTCCACGCTCACTGCTTCGAAACCCTTCGACGCGAACAGCGAACGACCAATTTCGATGAGCTGCTCGCGCCGCTGATACGACGTCATTCTGGATGTGTTAGCCATGCTGTCCAGTTTTTCACGTCCCGTGGATAGTCTGTCCGATTCTGCAGAATCGGACAACTGTGGTGCGTTTGACGGTGCTTACTTGTCCGTTTCTCCCGAATCGGACATTCTGAACGGTAGGTGAAGAGTGTCCGTTGCGCTTTTTAGGCTGGAGTCATGGATACGAATGTGATTATTGCGATTGTCGCCGTTGTCGTTATCGCGGCAATTCTGGTGATTGGCGGTTGGTGGCTCGGTAAGACCCGCAAGAACGCCGTCAACAAGTCCACTGAGGATGCGAAAGCGGCTGCTGATGCCCGTCTTGCTGCGGAAGCAAAGTCGGCTGCGGCTGATTCTTCCACGGTGAAGCCGTCCGTCGATTCCAAGGTTGATGCAGCTGGAAAAGCTCCGGCTGAAAGTCAGCAGAAGTCCTCAGCTCAAGCTTCCTCTTCCGAAACGGCGGGTCCCGCCCCCACCACCCCAGCCCAGGCCTGCGAT
>OBUP01000071.1_pt1 | contig 64684 bp, 65 predicted proteins | sample 1475931 | NCBI WGS metagenome assembly OBUP01 (sample SAMEA2579953, study PRJEB22360) | human gut metagenome | biome: human gut; feature: human-associated habitat; material: faeces | place: Denmark | collected 2008/2010 | reverse complement strand
GCGCAAGGCTGAAAGTTATTGCGTCGAAAGAAGGGTACGAAGATGGCCCTTATAACTCGAAATACAGCCAGCAATACGCTGATGCGTATGGCCTTCTGCCAGCGCTCGTTTTTCCAGAGCGTGCCATTCAGCTCCAACTCGTGTCAGGCGTAGTTTACGCAGGCTGCGTTCAAGGTGATGGATATTGCTCACTGCGAACCTCCCTTGCCACGCAGTAGTTGCTCATAACTGCTCAGGTTATGCTGTATCACATTGACTACTGGCAACGCCTTTTCCTTTATACCCAGGAAGCGCATCAGCCGGTGCAGATCCACGTTTCCCGGGGGATTCAACATCTGCTCCATACCTTTTGCCACGACTGAGATATCGTCGTATCCTGCAGCCAGTTTCAGGGCATGTACCATCAGCCTTCCTGCCATGTCGGACTCCAGATGATTACATAAGCGACGCCACAGCCTCCGCAATTCATCGTCTGGCAGGATGTCATTTCTCAGCGTTGCATGGCAGAACGCACCGGGCTTTTTTGCCAGACTGTCGATCACATGTCGGAAGTCGATACGACGGGCCCGCGTCTTCCCTTTTTCTGGTCTGACACGAGGGCAGCTCATGACCTCGCTGCTGCCAACGTAACGGCTCAGACGATCGTCCCATAACCGGACCCGTAACAGTTGACCTACAAGCCGGGAAGGTACGCTGTAGACGATGTGCTTCACATTGATGGTACTGCTGCGGCTAACCCTCACAGTCAGCACTGCGACGAAGCGGCAGCGGTTTCAGATGAAGACGTTCTTCCTTGATCAGATCATGATTGTTACGGTTGTGCCGCATAACCTGCTGAGTGATGAAGGCCTGATATTCTTCTATGGTGCTGAAGTCGTTACTGCCCCGCAGTATCAGCGCCTGACAGATACGCCTTTTCAGATGCCCGTGGGCACTTTCAACCGAGCCATTTTCGTGGCCCCGACCGGAATTATTATGTACGCCCTGCATTCCGTAGTGCTGACAGATAGCAGTATAACGCTCAGTCAGCTCGCGGCGTCCATCTCCGCCCAGTTGTCCGAGGGCTTCCTGCAGACCTTCAGCCAGAGCAGAGAAGCTCTTACCACCCAGCACAACCCGCATCCAGCTCCAGTGGCTCCATTCCAGACGGAAGTGATACAACTTACCGACGATGGTGACAACTACACCTTTCAGTTCAGTAAAGTCCGACAGGCCTCGCAGACCGGGCTGATGTCGCTGGCGGAACATGACCTCCTGCTCTGCACTATACTGTAGCTTCCATTCGCGAACCCGCCGTTGCATTGTTCTTCGAAGGCTGTTGGGATACTGGCCGGGATATTTATCCTGTAGCATCTCCAGCAGAGTTGTTGGTGTCAGAGCCGGCCTCTCTTTCAACAGAGGAACAAGCATGCTGTCCCACATAGCTTCCAGAGGAAGCTTTGCGTGTGCGCCAGTGCCGAACACTGTTGTTTTCCCACTCTCCTTTTTCGATCCGACGACCAGAATGGACTGAGATACCAGCCTTCATGGCCGAGATATGCGGTCGGTCAGGTGGTATTTGAAACCAGACTGAAGCCCACGGTCGTCATCGGGACGCAGGCCGCCGCCGTGCATGGTATCAGTGAGCAGGCACTCTGCGGAGCACCATCATGGACTGATGTGGTGCGGCAACTGCGTCATGCAATCGGGGACCGACCAGTAATTATCTTTAATGCCCGGTTCGACATCCGCATTCTGAAAAAGACTGCTGCCGCACATAGCGATCCGGCTGACTGGCTGGAAGAACTGACGGTATATTGTGTGATGGAGCTGGCTGCAGGATATTATGGAGCCTCCAACCGCTATGGCACTATTTCACTGGCCTGTGCTGCCAGCCAGACCGGACTGAACTGGGAAGGGCAGGCACACTCAGCGATCGCTGACGCACGGATGACGGCAGGGGTGGTAAACGCTATTGCTGCATATCATCTGGAACTGCTGCAGGAACAGGCACGGCTGAAAACCTGACTGCCTGGCCTGTATACCGCAATCATTTACGTTATCCAGACGTAAATATATCAATAAATAGCAATCCCCCAGATACCTAATGTAGTTCCAGCAAGCACGGCCGGGCAGCTTGTTCTGCCTGCGTTTTCTTCAATTGAGCAGTAGACCATTTAGCTGTGGCATGAATGGCTGCAGAACTTTCACTGTTGCTACCTCCAGTTCCACCACCGCTGCCAGAGCCACTCCCGTCTGGATTATCATTCAAAAGAGTAATGATTACCTGCCCCTTATCATCATAAGGAACACCATCTTTATAGTACGCTACAGCTGTTTCCATTATAAAATCCTCTTTGACATTAAAAACAATCAGTTAAAAATAAGTACTGCATATATAATTACTGGTTTTATATACAGCATAAAAATTACGCCGCTGCGTTTTCCCTGTCAACCCTGTGGATTTTCATTTTTGTGAAAACGATCAAAAAACAACTACTCACAATTCGACAGTCCCGCCAGATACCGCAAAACCGGCCAGACGTTACCGTTTTCCGGGACCATGATATGAGCCCCGTTGGGGAGGGTATGGAGTTGCTGAAAATGACGGTCAGATTGAGTTCACCGTTTTATTGTTACAGGAGGCCAGGGCTTGTCTGCTACCGGTCCGGACGAGAGGGATACCGGGAATTTGAATCCGGTTAACTGAGCCGGACATACGGTAAATAAGGAATGCAGGCAGAACGGGAGTCACTGCAGGATGAGACCGGCACTACAGCAGAAAAACAGGTGATTCTGGTACGGCTCAGCCACTAAACACAGTTGGAAACTGATGATAAGATAGTCAGCGGTTATATAACTCACTGAGTAAAAAGATATAAAGGTAAGGAGACACTCATGAGTCGTTCCGGTAGCACACTGTATCTTATCGCCCTGCTGACAGCGGCAACGGTCCTGACAGCCTGCACGCCAAAGGGCAGTATGGAACAACATACCCGGCATTACGTTTATGCATCAGATGACGGTTTTGATCCTAACTTTTCCACCCAGAAGGCCGACACAACACGAATGATGGTGCTTTTTTTCGGCAGTTCTGGGATATGGGAGCTAAAGATAAAGCGACAGGAAAATCATGGAGTGATGTGCAACAACGCCTTCAGCAGTTTCACAGCCAGGAATTTTTAAACTCACTCCGGGGCACAACTCAATTTGCGGGTACCGATTACCGCAGCAAAGACCTTACCCCAAAAAAATCCAGGCTGCTGGCTGACACCATTTCAGCGGTTTATCTCGATGGTTATGAGAGCTGACAGTGACGGGGAACGTTGCGGGGGAATAAAGATATTGGGGGTAGGCTGAGCCCCAGAATATGGTACCTCCCTGCCCCTCCAATATTCGGTGATGGCCGGACAAGGAGTCCAGGAGAGGGGGATTAGTGGTGGATCTGCGCCAGGTCGTCTTCAGTCTTTATGACGCTATTACGGTCAATGCCGTTCTGCAGCATGGTACGGGTAATTTTCAGAGTGGCTTGGAGCTCACTTTCTGAACGACTTATTAGCGTGTGCTCCGGTGATTTGCACATGCGCAAATCTTTCAGCCCAAAGGAGGCTAATCATCACGGCGATTACGTTCAAATCCCCCGCGCCCTCTTGCTGCCAATTCAGCATTGAGTACCACGTAACGCTCCCAGCGTTCACGCAACTGTGCGAGCTTTAGCGGTAATTCTTTGGTGACAAAGGCTTCCTGTATTTCAAAGTCATCAAGATGCCCTTGCAGATATGCATGTACGCCTTCCAACACATCAGTCAGAGTGATGTTGTTACTTTGTTGCCTTTCAACAAGCGGCCCCTGCCAGCTATGCCAGAAGGCCTGATGGCGCAGACAGCTTTCGTCATTCGCGAGCAACCACAAATCCATAAAGATTCCTCGTGCAACTTTGAACGGCTATTTGTCAACGACGGATGAAAAGTGGCTCTTCCGCAACTTGGGTGGAGATTTTCATGCCAGTGGACTCATGACCCTCTGCCTGAGTAGTTCAAATCCGGCTCTACCATACATCTGGCGTTTTAGCATCTTCAGGCGATTTACATGACCTTCGACAACACCATTACTCCAGCGGCTACTGATTGCCTCACATATAGCTGCAGCATCAGCTTCCATCCCCGCCGCCACGCGCCGAAATTCTGCTGAACCGCTTTCGTGGACTCGAGTGAACCAGCTACTTAGCTGTGATTTATTTTGGGTTTTCAGAATACGGTAGAACTCGAGTGCCAGTTGCTGCGCTATTTTCAGCTCCGGTTCTTTTTCACACATCAGACTAATAAATCGGGAAGCATAATTTTCTTCATCCCTGATTATTCTCCAGGGCATCAACCAGCGCCTTACCCGGGACATTGAAGGAAGTCTGACGGCAGTAGTAACCGGTGGGTTCCAGCCTTTACGCCATTTGGCAATAGCATCCCTGACAATGGTTTCACTGCCTGTAAACCCCCGGACCACCATTTCCCGCCATTATCCGGCTGGCGTTATAATTCCCACTTTCTCGTTGCTCTTTTAACCACTCCCTCCATGGGTCCAGAAGCCCTCGCTTTGGAGGCCGGGTTGACATTTCAGGGAATGTTCCTGAACGCCCCCTGCGACTGACTGTCACACGCGACAGGCCTGTAATACGGGATATTTCCCTGAAACTACATCCCTTGTTATGCAGGGCCATAACCTCTGTCCAACGCTGATGCCGTTTTTTGCGGGGTTGCTGTTTTAGGTGTTCCGGACGACGGAGCGATGCTGCAGGCACAGATGGTTCTGGATCAGGTGATTTCTTTGGTGACAACTCACTGGCAACAAGACGTATCAGAGGCATATGTCGGTACATCATTCGTTCAGGCGCATCGCCAATATTTTTTAGCAGGTGCCATCGATCGGCCACCTGTCTGGCCTGAGGTGCACCTTCACGTGCTGCTGTTGCATAGACTCCACTGCGATCACGCGAGACAACCTGTATTTCCGGATATTTTCTGAACCAGGTCGCCAGCGTACGCTGATCACGGCCGGGAAGCAGGACGAGGGGACGGTGAGTATCAAGATTGACTATTAACATACCGCAGCAGTGGCCCCGATGCCACGCCCACTCATCAATACCGACATGAGGCGCGCCTGACTGTTTCGTCTCCGGGGTATTGATAACCCTGCGAAGAAGAGTATCAGCACTGCAACGGAGACCCACTGCCGTTGCAACCCGTTTCCCGGCCTCACCTCCGGCTATTAATCCCAGTTGACGTTGTAAATTTTGTAACGCCTGTGAAGACTGCTGGTGTGAACCGGCGAAGGGAGCAAGCGACCCGGCAAAAATTTTACGTGAACAAGCCGGGTTACGGCAGTACCAGTGGCGGACGGAAAATACAAGCCATAGCGTATGCCCTTAGCAGGGTAGATGCTGTATCCGGCGCCGACGACAACTATGAACAGAGTCGCTACGCTTAAAGCATTCAGGACATTGTGCTGTTTTGCGTTTTCCGTGGAGATGGAGGGTTATACCGTCAGAGCTAATAATTTGTCGACTGCATCGCCATCCGCAAGGTAACTGTAGAAGTGTCTTAAGAGAGTGCATTGAGTTGCCCAAAACTTAAAACAGCTTAGATCTTTGTTCACCAGAAAGTTTCATCCATTTTCTTCCACTCAGGTTGCAGAAGAACCACTTTTGCACCGTTCGTGACATTAATCTTTAAAACGGCAAGGTCAATACCCAGTTGTTCCGCCACTATTGTGATAACAGCCTTCGGGGGGGAGCTTTTCTGTACGCAGTGTGCGACCGAGAGCACGGACAAGTGCAAGCTGAATGGCAAAACCAAGACGGTTATGAGACCGCCGCTGAGCTCTGGCAAATGCAATATTTTCGCAGGAGAGTGCTCATCGGGGAATTAAAGTTCAGGTAATCCAAAAAGCGTATCGTGCGAGTTTGTCACGCAAGAAATCACAGATTTATAGATTCAATTTTCTTCAACTGTAGGACCTTACGGAAAACAAGTGATTTCAAGGTGAAAAGGCTTAACGTGAGTTATCGCAGAAATGGTTACGGAACATCCTGTATTGTCAAACATGCATTAAATGATTATCATTATCAATTAGTGTGTGCAATAGATGGTTAAGAATAGAACTTTCAGGAGATACAATGCAGTCAGTCAGTAAATCAATCTACCGAGGGAAGTTGCTTAGCAGTTTACCTGCTGTGGGCGAGATTCATAAAGAAATCGCAGTATCAGAAGAAACCGTAACATGGATCTCTCTGCAACGAGAGATTATAGCGAATATTTTGCTGGGAAAAGATCCTCGCTTGCTTGTGATTGTTGGTCCATGCTCAATCCATGACGTTCAGGCTGCCGTTGAATATGCGAAACGATTGTCCGTATTACAGAATAAGTACTTATCGCAAATGTACATTGTAATGCGCACTTATTTTGAGAAACCTCGAACTCGTAAAGGCTGGAAAGGAATAATGCACGATCCTGATCTAAATGGAAGCTATAATGTTGAGAAAGGGATACGATATGCTCGCCAGTGTTTGTCCTCAATCACAACAATGCGTGTCGCAACCGCTACAGAATTCCTCGATCCTTTCCTTACTCCCTATATTGCTGATTTAATATGTTGGGGGGCTGTTGGTGCCAGAACTACTGAATCACAAACGCATCGTCAACTTGCGTCTGGTTTACATTGTCCTGTTGGATTTAAAAACAGCACTGATGGAAATATTAACTTAGCTATTGATGCTATTCTTGCAGCCCGTGAACAACATGTTGTATATATGACATCTTTAACAAAATGTATATCTACCCTATTAACCGATGGCAATCCACATGGACATCTCATATTACGTGGTGGTAGAGAGCCGAACTATGGTTTGTCGGATATAACGAAGGCAGTGAAATTAATGCATGATGAAGGTATCAATCATCGTCTGATAATTGACTGTAGCCATGGTAATAGTGGTAAAGTGGCTGAACGGCAAATCTCTGTTGCTCGTGAAGTCATTGATAATCGGAAAAAGATGCCGGGATATGTAGCTGGAATTATGCTGGAAAGCTTTTTACAAGGTGGAAAACAATCAGACAGCCTTCCGCGAGAGTATGGTCAGTCTGTTACTGATGAGTGTCTTTCATGGCAACAGACAGAACAATTATTATCAACTCTGGCAGCACAACTTTAATTTCAACTATTCAGTATCATTTTTTAAGGGAAAAATGAAATTATTTATCTTAATACACCCAATCTGGGCATCAAAGAAACAGATGTTTTATCTGTACAGTTCATTGTTGGAAGGGAAATAAAATATGACATGAATGGCAGAAGTGTTATCACTCTGACATTAATATTTTTATTAGGAGTTGCAGTATTTCTAATATACCATCTCCAATGGATGTATCTTCCAGGGTATTATCTGTGGGGCCTATGTGTATGTATATTGTCAAACCAGTTAGCTCTTATGCTTCATTTCCTAGCCCTTCTTGGCAAATGATACTGTACTTGCGTAGGTGTCATCTGTGACATGGTTGCGGTGCTATTTTGTCTCTGTTGGCTTAAAAAGAGTAATTAAGACTATGATAAAAAGTTAATTTCCAAAGAACACGATAGGGCGCTAATCAATAATCGGATGCATGCTAAATCATATTTTATAATATGTCTGTGGAGATGATGCTAAAGTCATCAATAGTTCTTGAGGAATTCATTATGACTATCATTGGTATCGTTCTTGCCAGAAACGTCTTCGCTGTTCACAATGTTGCGTTAAATGAGAAAATGTTCTGGTAAACCCCCGGAGAGCACATGCAGTGCTGCCAGCCCTGATTGTACTTTTACCTCCCTGAGTTATGGGTACCTTGCTAAGGGAGTATTCACCAGTGAACAACATAATACAAAGTAGCGTAAACCTTTTGTTCAAGGTCAGTCAGGGTATCTCATCGGAATGGTGTGCAATTTAACATCGCTGCCCAGCATGAGTTGATAGGCGTGACCGTGATCCGTACCGTGGGATGTGAGTTTCATACAGGTAATATGATCCTACCCACGTAATGTGGACACGGTCCTAAGCGAGATTATGGTTTTCAAATTGTTCCGGGCTGAGACCGCCACAGGCACTGTGACGACGCCAGCGATTGTAATCACACTCGATATAATTAAACACCGTTGCCCGCATTATTTCCCGGCTGCTAAAGCGTTCCCCGTGGATATATTCCACCTTCAGCGAATGAAAGAAGCTTTCCACACAGGCATTGTCATAACAGTAGCCTTTCGCACTCATACTGCCACGCAGGTTGTGTCGCTTCAGCAGCGCCTGATAATCCCCTGAACAGTATTGACCACCACGGTCCGTATGAACAATGACGCTTTCCGGGCGTCTTCTCCGCCACAACGCCATTTGCAGTGCATCACAGGCCAGTTGTGCTGTCATTCGCAGTGACATCGACCAGCCAATGACGGCGCGTGACCACAGGTCGATGACTACTGCGAGATACAACCAGCCCTCATCGGTACGCAAGTACGTGATGTCACCCGCCCACTTCTGGTTCGGGCCGCTGGCGCTGAAGTCCTGCTCCAGCAGATTCTCCAATACGGGCAGGCCATGTGCACGGTAGCTGACCGGGCTGAACTTCCGGCTGGCTTTCGCCCGCAGCCCCTGACGACGCAGGCTGGCGGCAATGGTTTTAATATTGAACTCCGGCATTTCGTCAGCAAGGCGGGGAGCACCGTATCGCTGCTTTGCCTCAAAGAATGCCTTATGGACAGCGGCATCGCAGGTGAGCCGAAACTGTTGGCGCAGGCTCATCTGGTGACGACGCCAGAGCCAGACATACCAGCCGCTGCGGGCAACCCGAAGTACACGACACATCGCTTTGATGCTGAACTCTGCCCGATGATTTTCGATGAAGACATACTTCATTTCAGGCGCTTCGCGAAGTTGTCGCGGCCTTTTGGAGGATGGCCAGTTCCTCAGCCTGCTCCGCCAGTTGTCATTTAAGGCGGACATTTTCAGCGGCCAGTTCGCTTTCGCGCTCTGACGAACTCATTTGTTGCTGCTGTTTACTGCGCCAGGCATAAAGCTGAGATTCATACAGGCTGAGTTCACGGGCTGCGGCGGCCACACCGATGCGTTCAGCGAGTTTCAGGGCTTCGTTACGAAATTCAGGCGTATGTTGTTTACGGGGCTTCTTGCTGATTGATACTGGTTTTGTCATGAGTCACCTCTGGTTGAGAGTTTACTCACTTAGTCCTGTGTCTACTATTGGTGGGTAAGATCAAAACCCATTCATACCTATAGAAAAATAGGTTGTTTTTTCTAACGATTGTTGAAGGGGAGGTGGATCTGATGAAAATGCAGCGGATGTTAATATTAACATCATACTTATTATAATCTTTTTCGTAAGATACATACTTTCCCCTTTGGTTTTCCATCGATAAATGTTCAGATAAACAATATATGTTTTTTCTTGTTAATGTTTATATCGATGGTTTTATAACATGAAATATTCAGCATAATAATCAACAGGCTTGTACCTGATCAGGTATCAGTTTGCAAAAATGTTTGTTATAGGTCATGACCGCAACCAGGACACATAATTTCACCACAACCACAAATATAATCGGCATCATAGTCATGTGTTACTATACCGGAAGCCGACTTATTATTTGTGATACAGTGTGTCTCCTGCTCTACGGAGGATTCTACCTCTATAGGAAAATTATCGTGTTTTCGTCTTGAATTGTCTTGCTTGTTGCCTTTATCAAAGGTAACAATGAATTCTTCATTTCTGTGATTATTATCACAATTCATTCTTATGCCTCCTCACATTTCCCGATGTATGACCGTCAGTGCTATTAGTGTGCGTTCAAGTCTCAGGTTATACATGAGCGACAACCATGAGATCCTGACTAACAATTGCATCAGTGACATAACGTAAAATACCTCTTGACTTTATATGGACAATATGACACTTTTTTTGAAAAGTAAATAACAATCATTCTCTTTTGTCTTTGTCTGGGTGAGGTCAGGTAAGATGGAATTTGCTACAAACAGAGTTTCTGTAAATGACAGTCGGTCAGCACTGTCATCAACTTTGCTGTTATCTTTGATCATGAGCGCCACTCTACTGGAATATTCTTTATCGATGACCTGACTCTCCTGACTGAGGTGCTAAGATTTGGTAACTTTTCATAATGAAAATAAAGCAACAGGTAGGTATTAATGAGTTATAAAAAACTGTCCCAATTGACGGCTATATTCAGTTTACCTATTACTATCTTATTGGTTTCACTTTCATCCCTTCGGATTGTTGGCGAAGGGAATTCTTATGTTGACGTTTTTCTAAGCTTTATAATATTTCTTGGTTTTATTGAGCTGATTCATGGGATTCGAAGGATTCTGGTCTGGTCAGGCTGGAAAAACGGAAGTTAAATATGATGGAGTTTATATGCGAGAAATAACAGAATCACAGTTAAGATATATTTCCGGGGCGGGAGGTGCGCCAGCGACTTCAGCTAATGCTGCAGGTGCTGCAGCTATTGTTGGAGCTCTCGCCGGAATACCTGGTGGTCCACTTGGGGTTGTAGTTGGAGCCGTATCTGCCGGTTTGACAACAGCAATTGGCTCGACCGTGGGAAGTGGTAGTGCCAGTTCTTCTGCTGGTGGCGGTAGCTAATTATATTTTTATTTATTTTACAGGTACTTTTTCGGTAGTACCTGTAAAATATATCCTTTTTGTTTAAAACAGATAGAAGATCCATTTATAAGTGTGTTTTTATGTTCAACACTTTACTGATGAAGATATGATTTACAGTCGTTGATAAATAATTTTTTAATTTATGTGTAATTAATAGAGTTTTATTGTAATAAGGAAGAAGCTGTCAGGACACTTACTTGCTCTTTTATGAACACTCTTTTATGAAAATTGAAACGGAGAATACTGCCAGATGAGTCATCAGTGTTCACTTTCTGAACTGAATGAAAACCTGGTGCCTTTCACTGCCAGGCAGATCAAGTCCTCATTAATCTGGTGTGCAGAGGATGTCAGAAATCCAGACGAGCTGCAAAATGCCTGCAGTTATATTATCGATCCTGGCAGTACAGCTTCTGCCAAAGTGTTCCATGCAGAGCGCTATGGTGGCAGTGGTATTCAGCGTAATGGAGGTGGTGCACGTTGTGGGTTTGATGGTAACTACCAGGTTAAAGGAATAGGAAGTAATCCGTTGGTTGGCGAAGGTACTGACGAACGTCATTCTAATGGTGCACTCGGCGCTGTTCATGCAATATATGAGGCTTTGTGGGGAGAAGTACTGGCTCAAATATTACCTTATAGTGCTGTGCGGGTTCGGGCGGTTTTACTTACAGATCTCTATACTGAAAAGGCATTTGAGCGCTCCGGTAGGAAATCACGAAGAGCCCTGTTGGTACGTGAGCCTGTTGTTCGCCCGGCGCATTTTGAACGGGCACCTTACTTCCAAGTAAAACCGGAGTATTCCAGTCTGTTAATTCACGATGCCTGTCGGGTTAGATCTGTGATCCACAAGCTGCCAGGATATCTACCTGTACCACCGGAAGAAATTGATGCTGAAGCACGAACTGATCCCCGGATTTATTGCATTGAGGGGTTATGTGAACTGGCACGTCGTGAGGCCTGGCAAATGGCATTTTGTCGAACACGTTTCCTGAGATTGACAACTTCTCCTTCTAATATTGCAATGGATGGCAGATTAATGGATTTTAACGGACTCAGTTGTCTGTTTCCGGGAGATTCCCCAGCTGATTTTGGGTATAAACTAAGATTAGCTGAACTGGCAAAAGAACCGATGGTACTTATGCAAGGGCTGTCTGATCTCTGCTTGTATATCGGAAAATATATGTTTGACCCTGACTTCACTCTTGCAGCCCGTTTGAAGGTTGAGGAGATATTTCAGAAAACTTTTCATGAAGCATGTTATTACTGTTATCTAGAACTGTTGGGTATTCCTGGAGAATTTATAACACAAAAAGAGATACCTGATATATTGAAAGAACTGGTTAACAGTTTTGTTGCATTACTCAATAAATACTACGAGAAATCACATGCCCAAGATATTGTCAATCAGGATGGTTCACCATTGCAAAAGTTGGTTGTGACGCTAATCCATCATAGGCATAATCAAAAGCAGGCACTGAATAGTAGCATCAAGAATGATGTTTATTTCACCGTTGCACAACAGTGTTTTTCCCAGGCCATCCACTGGCTGACGCAAGGCAGTACCAGACGTCAGATAAATGCCTCATTACTCCTGAAAGAAATTGAACATCATACCATGAAAAGGCTGCAACCCAGGGAAGAGCTGAGGAAAGAGAATATGTGCGAAAAAATTGCCATCCTGCTGGATAATCATGGCGATGATCCCCTTTTTTTACAAGAAGCAATTTCTGATATGAAAAATTTTATGCTTAAGTTTTCCAGAGATGCATTTGGATATCTTGAACCGATAAGAAACACAGTGTAATAAATATATAAGGGAAATAGTAATCATGTCTTATATAAGGGAAACCATCAGAGGAAAAGATGAATGGACTGTTTATGAACAGATCGGTTTTGCGGTCAGTTGTATGCTCTACAATCGTAATTACAGTCTGTATCCGGTGTTAACCATTCAATACTGGACTGAATATGCGATACAGCATAATCAGATTAAATTCCTGTTTGATTCACGAGGTTTTCCACTGGCGTATATTACCTGGGCATATCTTGAGGCTGATACAGAAGCACGCCTGCTCAGGGATCCAGAATTCAGGTTGCATCCGTCTGAATGGAATGAAGATGGAAGGATCTGGATTCTGGATTTCTGTTGTAAACCAGGCTTTGGTCGAAAAGTTATTGACTATCTCATACAGCTTCAGCCATGGGGAGAAGGAGAAGTACGATGGTTAAGCAGGCGAAAGAAAATTGTGACATACATCCCTGAGCGGCTGCATAAAACGTAGTACCTCTGAAGATACAGAGATAATTGTAAATTACGGGGTAAATGCATCGCTGATACTATTTTGACAGGACTCTGTATTTTCTGGCTTTGATTATAGCATTTCGGTTAACCAGTGAAGGTATTACAGGAAAAGTGTGAGTAAGAGGAGCTATTTTGTTTCGTCAGGATGCTTTAGAAAACAGAAAAATGAAGTGGCAGGGACGGGCAATATTACTTCCCGGAATACCACTATGGTTAATCATGCTGGGAAGCATAGTGTTTATTACGGCATTTCTGATGTTCATTATTGTTGGTACCTATAGCCGCCGTGTTAATGTCAGTGGTGAGGTCACAACCTGGCCAAGAGCTGTCAATATATATTCAGGTGTACAGGGATTTGTTGTCAGGCAGTTTGTTCATGAAGGACAGTTGATAAAAAAAGGGGATCCTGTTTATCTGATTGACATCAGTAAAAGTACACGTAGTGGTATTGTCACTGATAATCATCGTCGGGATATAGAAAACCAGCTGGTTCGTGTGGACAAGATTATTTCCCGTCTGGAAGAAAGTAAAAAAATAACGCTGGATACCCTGGAAAAACAACGCCTGCAATACACAGATGCGTTTCGTCGCTCATCAGATATTATACAGCGTGCAGAGGAAGGGATAAAAATAATGAAAAACAACATGGAGAATTACAGAAACTATCAGACAAAAGGGCTGATTAATAAAGATCAGTTAACTAACCAGGTGGCATTATATTATCAGCAACAAAACAATCTTCTTAGCCTGAGCGGACAGAACGAACAGAATGCCCTGCAGATAACCACTCTGGAGAGTCAGATTCAGACTCAGGCAGCAGATTTTGATAACCGTATCTACCAGATGGAACTGCAACGGTACGAGTTACAGAAAGAACTGGTTAACACTGATGTGGAGGGCGAAATCATTATCCGGGCGTTGACTGACGGGAAAGTTGACTCCCTGAGTGTCACTGTCGGGCAAATGGTCAATCCCGGAGACAACCTTCTGCAGGTTATTCCTGAGAACATTGAAAATTATTATCTTATTCTCTGGGTCCCGAATGATGCTGTTCCTTATATTTCGGCTGGTGACAAAGTGAATATTCGTTATGAAGCCTTTCCGGCAGAAAAATTTGGGCAGTTTTCTGCTACGGTTAAAACTATATCCAGGACTCCTGCATCAACACAGGAAATGTTGACCTATAAGGGAGCACCACAGAATACGCCGGGCGCCTCTGTTCCCTGGTATAAAGTCATTGCGATGCCTGAAAAGCAGATTATCAGATATGACGAAAAAAACCTCCCTCTGGAAAATGGAATGAAAGCCGAAAGTACACTATTTCTGGAAAAAAGGCGTATTTACCAGTGGATGCTTTCTCCTTTCTATGACATGAAACACAGTGCAACAGGACCGCTCAATGACTAACGGGAATTTCAGACAAATTATAAATCAGCTTGATATGCGCTGGCGACGTCGTGTTCCGGTTATTCATCAGACGGAGACCGCTGAATGTGGACTGGCCTGCCTGGCAATGATATGCGGTCATTTTGGTAAGAATATTGACCTGATATCTCTTCGTCGTAAGTTTAATCTCTCGGCCCGTGGAGCAAACCTTGCAGGAATCAATGGAATAGCGGAGCAGCTGGGGATGATCACCCGGGCTCTTTCACTGGAGCTGGATGAACTTGGTGCCCTCAAAATGCCGTGTATTCTCCACTGGGATTTCAGTCACTTCGTCGTGCTGGTCAGCGTAAAGCGTAACCGTTATGTACTGCATGATCCGGCCAGAGGAAGAAGATATCTCGGTCGGGAGGAAATGAGCCGGTATTTTACGGGCATTGCACTTGAGGTCTGGCCCGGAGGTGAATTCCGGACGGAAACCCAGCAAACCCGCATAAGTCTCCGTTCACTGATTAACAGTATTTACGGTATTAAAAGAACACTGGCGAAAATTTTCTGTCTGTCAGCTGTAATTGAAGCAATCAATCTGGTAATGCCGGTGGGAACTCAGCTGGTTATGGATCATGCGATTCCGGCGGGGGACCGAGGGCTGCTGACGCTTATTTCTGCTGGCCTGATGTTCTTTATATTGCTCAGGGCCGCGGTGAGTATGCTGCGTGCATGGTCCTCACTGGTTATGAGCACGCTCATCAATATACAGTGGCAGTCGGGTCTGTTTAACCACCTTCTCAGACTGCCGCTGGCATTTTTTGAACGCCGTAAATTAGGTGATATCCAGTCGCGTTTTGGCTCCCTTGACACTTTGAGGGCCACCTTTACCACCTGTGTGGTTGGGGCAATCATGGACAGTATTATGGTTGTGGGTGTTTTTGTGATGATGCTGTTATATGGAGGATATCTTACCTGGATAGTTCTCGGTTTTACCATGGTTTACGTTCTTATTCGTCTGGTGACATACGGCTATTACCGGCAAATATCGGAAGAAACTCTTGTCAGGGGGGCCCGGGCCAGCTCCTATTTTATGGAAAGCCTGTATGGTATTGCCACGGTAAAAATCCAGGGTATGGTCGGGATCCGGGGAACACACTGGCTTAACCTGAAAATAGATGCGATCAATTCAGGTATTAAGTTAACCAGGATGGATTTGCTCTTCGGGGGAATAAATACTTTTGTTGCCGCCTGTGATCAGGTGGCGATTTTATGGCTGGGTGCAAGCCTTGTGATCGATAATCAGATGACAATAGGGATGTTTGTGGCATTTGGTTCTTTTCGTGGGCAGTTTTCGGATCGGGTTGCTTCGCTGACCAGTTTTCTTCTTCAACTGAGAATAATGAGTCTGCATAATGAGCGCATTGCAGATATTGCACTACATGAAAAGGAAGAAAAGAAACCGGAAATTGAAATCGTTGCTGACATGAGCCCGGTTTCACTGGAAACCACTGATTTAAGCTACCGGTATGACAGCCAGTCAGCACAGGTATTCAGTGGTCTGAATTTGTCTGTGGCTCCGGGAGAAAGTGTGGCTATAACTGGTGCCTCCGGTGCCGGAAAAACCACATTAATGAAAGTATTATGTGGACTGTTTGAACCAGATAGTGGAAAAGTACTGGTTAATGGCACGGATATACGTCAACTTGGAATAAATAATTATCACCGTATGATAGCCTGTGTTATGCAGGACGACCGGCTATTTTCAGGATCAATTCGTGAAAATATCTGTGGGTTTGCAGAAGAAACAGACGACGAATGGATGACAGAATGTGCCAGAGCAAGTCATATTCATGATGTGATAATGAAAATGCCAATGGGGTATGAAACGTTAATAGGTGAACTGGGGGAAGGTCTTTCCGGCGGTCAAAAACAGCGTATATTCATTGCCCGAGCTTTATACCGGAAACCTGGAATATTATTTATGGATGAGGCTACAAGTTCTCTTGATACAGAAAGTGAACGTTTCGTTAATGCTGCCATAAAAAAAATGAATATCACCCGGGTGATTATTGCACACAGAGAAACTACGTTGAGAACTGTTGACAGGATTATTTCTATTTAAAATCCACTGGTGTAACTTTGTAAGGAGTTTTGTCGATGGGGGAGGTCAAGAAGGATATAAAAATAACAGTGATTGCTTTTGTTATCAATTATCTGTTCTTTTATATTCCGGTGTCATTATATCTTAGTTATTACTATGGATATAATTTTTTTAATCTATATATGTTTTTTTTATCACTTGTAGTTACATTTTTATCGTTGTGGTTAAACGTGAATTTTTACTTCTTCACAAATCTTATAGCGAAGGTGTTGAAATGAGAAAACTATCTGAAAATGAAATAAAACAAATATCTGGAGGTGACGGGAATGACGGGCAGGCAGAATTAATTGCTATTGGTTCACTTGCTGGTACGTTTATTAGCCCGGGATTTGGTTCTATTGCAGGGGCTTATATAGGTGATAAAGTACATTCATGGGCAACGACTGCGACGGTTAGTCCCTCCATGTCTCCCTCAGGTATAGGATTATCATCCCAGTTTGGATCCGGCAGAGGTACATCAAGTGCCTCTTCGTCTGCGGGGAGTGGAAGTTAAACCTTATATTGTTAATGAAGCACCTGTTACAGGTGCTTCATTATATGATAATGGTGCCTATGTAACGCTTTAAGTTAGGCTCCTCCGAACGTTTATTATTTTATGCATACCGCATAGTAACAATGCCAGTCCGTTTAATTTTTATCATATGAGATTGTAACAGAAAATGCTCTGTTAATGAGTATAACTGATAGAAGCCAGATATTGTATTCCTGCTATGACTGCATTCATCGACATGTGAAGTAATATGGGCATTAACAGGCCATTCGACTTTATTTTTGCACTAATAAGAACTAACGATACCAGAAAGAGCATCAAAAATGTATGAAAGTCAGTATATTGTAGATGTAATGCAGAAAATATGACTGATGTTACAATAGCAGAGGTGTAAATATTGTCATTAAACCAGAATTTAAAAGAGTTAAAAAGACACCCTCGAAATACAATCTCTTCATATACAGGAACAAGAAGTACAGAAGAAAATATATTAATCCATAAAATGGCTCCGGAAAAAGACATTTGCGAGATCATCCATTCTTCCGTTTTCCTCACTGCCAGCAGATAAGGGACAAATAACTGAATAATCATTATTAAAGAGAAAAGAGTAAAAAAAACATCCAGTCGAAAAGAACCTCTTCCTAATCCTTCTCTTTTTCGGAAGAAAATAAAATACAGTGGAACAAGAATTAGAAATTCAGCAAGAAATAATGCTGGAACAAGAAGTCCCCTGGATATAAGTTCCTGCCTGTTTGTAAGAAATGCAGGAATAAAGGTAATAGAAAATGATAAAGTAAACATTGAAAAGCAGCCGGCTGATGACTGTTTTTTTATAGTTGCATTTTTATTTTTTGTCATTTCCATTTATATTCCCTTACTTGTTGTTTAAAATTCTTTTATATAACAGGAAGAGGTAACCATAGAATGAACGTTTATTTTCCTGTATCAGAACAGCCATAACTTTTATTTTATAGTTGTTATCAGTGAATGAATGCAAACTAATAGAATAATGAGAAAAACAATGGAGAAAAAACGATGGACCGGACGCCATAGTTCATATTCTCGTGTATCAGCCTCACGTATCAACCTTTCTGAAATGGTTTCGGTTTCCTTTCCTCGCACCAGAATATGCCTGTAATATTTCCTCATGACATATACCGAAAACTGAAACCAGATTAATATGGATGGACACACAACACATAAACTTCTGATGATATCACCCGGGAAAGTATCTTGGGCGGGTAAAAGAAAGTCATATACTCTGAATAAAATCATCATCGAGATAAATGAGACGCCAGCACCTATCCAGTATTCGATATGAGAAGATGCAGCATTATATGTGTCAGTAAAATTTTTCTTTCTTAATGAAGGTGGAAGTGCTGAAAGTTCAGGAATGCTTTTTCTTGTCCAGTATATTTTCATATAGCAACTCATATAAAAAGTGTTCTACTTTACTATGATGATGACGATTTATAAAAGGCTTATAATGACTACTTCTCCTTTCATTCTCGAATATCACGATAATGATAGAGATAATCATTATCAATTGATTGTGTCAGTAATTTTGACTTACATCACACTTTCATGGTTTAATCAGGTGATTTATTTAATGAAAAGAGTGTGTTTGTGGATGTATTGTGTATATGTCTTACCGGGCATCTGTTCTTACATTAATTAATATATTGCTATTTAAGTATTGGTGGTATTGTCAGTAACATTCTTTTGGTTAATTTAGTTATTATTCCTCACTGATTAATTGTCCTTCCGTTCTTATTGTTTGTAACTTGTGTTTGTATCGTACCTTTCAGGTGTTGATGCGCGCTTTACTGTGTCTGCACCGGCTTGACAAAATCCAACAGGGTTTGAAAAGGAAGATTTCGTGCAAATAACCGAAGCCTTAATTTCAGAGCCGGGAGACATCCGGCGTTTTGTTCAGCAGGCGGTGGACCACTGGCCGCATTTGCTGGCATTTTACTTCACACTCCATTCGGCAGAAGGAAACATCAACGGGCAACAGATTCATGCATTCTGTACTGCCTTTTACCGACAGGTGCAAGAACATATTACTGAGCGTAATCACACTGCCAGTCCAGCACCGCCGGTGGTATTACGCTGGTTGCGGGAACAACATGGAGGAGCAACAATACGATGCCTGTTGCTGCTCAGCCAGGCGAGCATTTGCCATCTGCGGGTCAGTGCCACAGTTGATGAAGAATGTTCGCAAGTGGTGGATTTACTGCAGCAGGCCTGGCGGGGGATAAACGCTGGCGGACAATGTCGGGTGGAAAGGTGTTTTCGGGTTACCCGGCCTGATACATCAGAGCAATACGTTGCGTTAAAAACGGCTGTTCAGTCTCTGATGCCACTGGTTATTGCAACAATTATCCGGTGATGATCGGGAGAAATATCGACTCTTCCGTTAATTTTTACAGACTGATAAAGTTTTGTCTGCTGAATCTTTATACGGAATTCTTTTCAGTATGTGTACACGAATTGACTCTATGGCGGATAAATACTGTTTTACCTTGGCGGAATTAATCCTCACGTCTTCGCCAGCAGTGGCAGGATGTCCTGGAGGAGTGTCGGCAGACTGAGGCGGGGCAGAAGAACGGCTGCATATTACATTGCTGAATGTGGATTACGTCACCAGTTTTGAACTGCCTTTTCGTCTGCTTTTAACCCGGACGCCACAGCTGATTGTTACACTTCGGGAAGCATGGGATATCAGCCAGAAAAATGTGGTGTTCAACGATAAACGGTTTGGCTGCGTGTACAGCCTGAAAGCCAGTCTTTCTGGTGTGCCGGATATATTCCGGTATCATCTGTCTCATCGTATTCGCCGGATGGTTGGGAGTGAAAATACATCATCGCCATGGCAGCAAATTGCCCGGGAAGTGAAAGCGCCCCGTGAACGACTGAAGTATGCGCTGGAAACGGGATTGCAGGTGATCGCACTGAACGGCCTGTTTTGGTCAGACAGTCAGCGTCTGGTGGTGGATATTCTGAGGCTAAGCGCCAACAGACGTGATACAGGAAATCGTCCGCATCCCCATTTACCGTCTTATATCACTGGCGCTGACACTGAAAGCATGGTCGTCAGAGACTCTGTCTGGCAACCAAGGGAGCAGAGGCCGGAGGTAATTGACAGGAGCCTTGCGCCGGGTTACGTATGTTCTCCCCGGACAGACAGTCTCAGTTCGTAGAATCTATAAATTACTGCTACTGATGCTGCCGGGGAAAGGCGTAACGAAAAAACAGCCTCCGTTACCGGATAGCAAGGAGGCTGAATGGAGTTTACAGGATTTGCTTTTGTATAATGTCTGGCCATGCAGTAAAACCGGACAGGTTTTATTATCATGTGAGGTATTCTGACATAAAATGCTGGATTTTTATTTTGTGACGAATGCTGCAAAATTGAATCTGCACTCTGATGTAACTTTTATCTGTTTCAGTGAAGCATGCCCACAAACTGAGTTATTAAGTTGTGGAAGAACAGCTCTGTCCCGCCTGCATCTCTCCTTTCAGAAACCAGTATGTTGCCATGCCTCGTCTTAACGGAGAGCGCTGAACCATACCTTCTTTTTCCAGTAATAACAGGTAATAGCGTGCCTGGTAATCCGTTACCGCCAGCGCCTCCGCAATTTCTGCGGTTTTCCCTCCATTATGTCTGCTCAGAAAACCCATTATTTCATTCTGCATATCATCATCCTCTCTATATAAGCAAAAGGATAATAAGTGGCTGACTTGTTTTTGACAATTCAAATGTGATCATCATGTTTTTATATTGTATTTGGTGTATTTACTTAATATGCGAAACATATTCACGATTGGATTTCTATCACATTATTTTTATAGTTTTTTCAATGGTAAGGAACGTTGCAAAAAACGATTTTAACGATCTTTTATACTGAATATTAATTCTTATGCAGCATTAATCACTAAAACACTAATCCATTGCAAGATGTAACCCTAAAAATAAACAGCTTTACAGATCAAAAGATCGTCAAAATACATGTTTACAACATAAAAAACTAAATATATCTTAAGGAGCCAGGCCCTCCTGTATGGGGGATGAATATTAAGGCAGCCCTGTAGGTGGCGGGGTGGGGAGTATCGAATGGCACAGCATGAAGTTATTACCCGGGGAGGGGATGCTTTTTTACTAAAATTACGTGAGAGCGCGCTGTCATCCGGCTCCATGTCTGAAGAACAATTTTTTTTACTGATAGGTATTTCCTCTATTCACAGTGACAGAGTTATTCTCGCTATGAAGGATTATCTGGTCAGTGGTCATTCCCGTAAAGATGTCTGCGAGAAATACCAGATGAATAATGGATATTTCAGTACAACGCTTGGGCGCCTTACCAGGTTGAATGTCCTCGTTGCCAGACTTGCTCCTTATTATACTGATAGTGTATCAGCTATAGCTGAAGCTGCTTCCCTGTAAAATACGGACAATAAAAAACGCCGGGGCAATACATAATACGCGAGAAATATAAGCCTGCAGTCAAATGAGAGTGCGGGTATTATCAACGAGGCATGCTTTCATTCTCTGCTTTTGCTAAAGCATTCAGTGTGGAGACAGGAGTGCTAACTCATAGCTTATCATCCAGGGAATCTTATCTATAGAGAAGATTCCTGTCGGTTAACCGGAAAATATTATCGGGAGATAATGTCATAAATGCTGCCTGAGTGTATTTCTCACATTGCATTTATGAAGTTCTCCTGAAAAAAGATTCCCGTCGTTCGGGATATTGATTGTGTCTGTTGTGATGACAGATACGGTGTGCGTAGTTCAATTAAAAACAGGAATTAAATATGAAGTTAAAATTCATCTCCATGGCTGTATTTTCAGCTCTGACCCTGGGTGTTGCGACAAATGCGTCTGCTGTCACCACGGTTAATGGTGGTACAGTTCATTTTAAGGGTGAAGTGGTTAATGCTGCATGTGCTGTAAACACTAACTCATTCGATCAGACGGTTAATCTTGGACAGGTTCGTTCCGAAAGATTGAAAGTAGATGGAGCTAAAAGCAATCCAGTTGGATTTACAATTGAATTAAATGATTGTGACTCGCAGGTGTCTGCTGGTGCAGGAATTGTCTTTTCAGGCCCAGCAGTTACTGGTAAAACAGATGTTCTTGCTTTACAAAGTTCTGCAGCGGGTTCTGCAACAAACGTCGGCGTTCAGATTACTGACCATACCGGCAAGGTTGTACCTTTAGATGGAACTGCAAGCTCAACGTTTACATTAACTGACGGAACCAACAAAATTCCATTTCAGGCGGTTTACTACGCAACTGGACAGGCCACTGCTGGTATTGCCAACGCCGACGCCACCTTTAAAGTTCAGTACCAGTAATATCAGAACAGTGTAACGGATATATACCCGGCCAGGGAGGGCTGTTTTTATCCATGCGGGTGTGAGATTAATGAAAATATCGAAAATGGCAATAATGTTATTTTTGCTGTCTCCCGCTGCACTGGCCGGAAACCACTGGCATGTCATGCTTCCGGGAGGAAACATGCGCTTCCAGGGAAAAATAATTGCTGAAGCATGCAGTCTTGCCCTGTCAGACAGGCAGATGACTGTGGATATGGGGCAACTTAGCAGCAATCGATTTCACGCCGCCGGTGAGTATGGGGACTCTGTGGGCTTTGATATTCACCTTCAGGGCTGCAGCACTGTCGTCAGTCAGCGGGTGGGGATTTCCTTTTATGGCGTGTCAGATATTCACGAGCCGGAGTTGCTGTCGGTGGATGAGGAGAATGATGCCTCAGACGGAATCGCTATCGCTTTATTTAATGAAAGCGGAGAGCTGGTAAAACTTAATCAGCCTCCGGAGAACTGGGTGCATCTTACCCGCGGAGATATGAAACTGCATATGCAGGCGAGGTATAAGGCCACACATTATCCCGTCACCGGGGGAAAGGCAAATGGACAGGTATGGTTTTCTCTGACCTATCTGTAACTGGCAGATATAACGCCATTTAATTAAGGCTGTTAATAACATGATGAAGCACATGCGTATATGGGCCGTTCTGGCATCATTTTTAGTCTTTTTTTATATTCCGCAGAGCTATGCCGGGGTTGCTCTGGGGGCCACCCGTGTGATTTACCCTGAAGGGCAAAAACAGGTACAACTGGCGGTAACAAATAATGATGATAAAAGTAGTTACCTTATTCAGTCATGGATTGAAAATGCTGAGGGAAAAAAGGATGCCCGGTTTGTAATTACTCCTCCGTTATTTTCCATGCAGGGAAAGAAAGAGAATACCCTGAGAATTATTGATGCCACAAACGGACAGATGCCGGAAGACAGGGAAAGTTTGTTCTGGGTGAATGTCAAGGCCATCCCGGCCATGGATAAGGCGAAAACCGGCGAGAATTATCTGCAGTTTGCAATTGTCAGCAGAATTAAACTGCTCTACCGTCCACAGGGACTGGTTATTCCGCCAGAACAGGCACCGGGTAAATTAGAGTTCACCCGTGAAAACGGAGGGCTGACTCTGTTTAATCCGACGCCGTATTATCTGACAGTGACTGACTTAAAGGCCGGAAATAAAAGTCTTGAAAACACCATGGTACCCCCACAGGGAAAGGTCACTGTGAATATCCCTGGAGGATACACCGGAGGAGATATTACTTATAAAACAATTAACGATTATGGTGCTCTGACTGAACAGGTGAAGGGTGTTGTGAAGTAACTCAGTTATTTCTGGTACTGGTTGTGTTTGGCTGCTGATTTTATTTTTTCGCTCAGTGTGGGGGCTGACATGTTTTTCGGAGATGGCGGACAGCTCCTGTCTGATAAATCACTGACCGGCTCTGCTGGCGGGGGTAATAACAGAATGAAATTTAATATACTGCCGCTGGCATTTTTTATCGGGATAATTGTTTCTCCGGCCCGGGCTGAGCTCTATTTTAATCCGCGTTTTCTGTCTGATGACCCGGATGCGGTTGCGGACCTGTCTGCATTTACACAGGGGCAGGAGCTTCCGCCCGGTGTGTACCGGGTGGATATTTATCTGAATGATACGTATATCTCAACCCGTGACGTGCAGTTTCAGATGAGTCAGGACGGGAAGCAACTTGCCCCCTGCCTGAGTCCGGAGCATATGAGTGCGATGGGGGTAAACCGTTATGCCGTGCCGGGTATGGAGAGACTGCCGGCTGACACCTGCACATCACTGAATTCCATGATTCAGGGTGCCACATTCCGGTTTGATGTCGGGCAGCAGCGATTGTACCTGACCGTTCCTCAGATATATATGAGTAATCAGGCCCGTGGTTATATTGCGCCGGAATACTGGGATAACGGAATTACAGCGGCATTGCTGAATTATGACTTCAGTGGTAATCGGGTGCGCGACAGCTATGGTGGCACCAGCGATTATGCCTATCTGAATCTGAAAACAGGACTGAATATCGGGAGCTGGCGTCTTCGGGACAACACCAGCTGGAGTTACAGTGCCGGAAAGGGGTACAGCCAGAATAACTGGCAGCACATTAACACCTGGCTGGAGCGGGATATAGTTCCCCTGCGCTCCCGTCTGACGATGGGGGACAGTTATACCCGGGGGGATATTTTTGACGGTGTAAATTTCAGGGGTATTCAACTGGCCTCTGATGACAATATGGTTCCGGACAGCCAGAGAGGGTATGCACCGACAATTCACGGTATTTCCCGGGGAACATCCCGGATTAGTATCCGCCAGAACGGGTATGAAATTTACCAGAGTACGCTACCTCCAGGCCCGTTCGAGATAAACGATATTTATCCGGCCGGGAGTGGAGGTGACTTACAGGTAACCCTGCAGGAAGCTGATGGCAGTGTACAGCGATTTAATGTGCCATGGTCTTCGGTGCCTGTACTGCAACGTGAAGGGCATCTGAAATATGCTCTCAGTGCCGGAGAGTTTCGCAGTGGCGGACATCAGCAGGATAATCCCCGTTTTGCTGAAGGAACGCTGAAGTATGGTTTGCCTGCAGGCTGGACGGTGTATGGAGGAGCCTGGATAGCTGAACGCTACCGTGCCTTCAATCTGGGGGTGGGTAAAAACATGGGCTGGCTGGGTGCTGTTTCACTGGATGCCACCCGTGCGAATGCCCGGTTACCGGATGAAAGCCGGCATGACGGTCAGTCATATCGTTTTCTGTATAACAAGTCACTGACGGAAACAGGGACAAATATCCAGTTAATCGGATACCGCTACTCCACACGGGGCTATTTCAGCTTTGCTGATACCGCCTGGAAGAAAATGAGTGGTTACAGTGTTCTTACCCAGGACGGAGTGATACAGATACAGCCGAAGTATACGGATTACTACAATCTGGCTTACAACAAGCGGGGAAGGGTGCAGGTGAGTATCAGCCAGCAGACGGGGGAATCGTCAACGTTGTATCTGAGTGGCAGCCACCAGAGTTACTGGGGAACGGACAGGACGGACCGTCAGCTTAATGCTGGCTTTAACTCATCTGTGAATGACATCAGCTGGTCCCTGAACTACAGCCTGTCCCGGAATGCATGGCAACATGAAACTGACCGGATACTGTCATTTGATGTCAGCATTCCGTTCAGCCACTGGATGCGTTCGGACAGCACATCTGCATGGAGAAACGCCAGTGCCCGTTACAGTCAGACCCTGGAGGCTCACGGACAGGCTGCCAGTACAGCAGGGCTGTATGGCACACTGCTGGAGGACAATAATCTGGGATACAGCATCCAGAGTGGTTATACCCGGGGAGGGTATGAGGGGAGCAGTAAAACAGGATATGCCTCTCTGAATTACAGAGGGGGATACGGTAATGCCAGTGCAGGATACAGTCACAGTGGGGGTTACCGGCAACTGTATTATGGGCTGAGTGGCGGTATTCTGGCACATGCCAATGGTCTGACACTGAGCCAGCCTCTGGGAGATACGCTGATTCTTGTCCGTGCACCAGGTGCATCTGATACGCGCATTGAAAACCAGACGGGGGTGTCTACAGACTGGAGGGGGTATGCTGTACTGCCTTATGCAACAGACTATCGTGAAAACCGGGTGGCACTGGATACCAACACCCTTGCAGATAATGTTGATATAGAGAATACCGTGGTCAGCGTCGTGCCCACGCATGGTGCCGTTGTGCGGGCTGACTATAAAACCCGTGTGGGTGTGAAAGTGCTGATGACGCTGATGAGAAACGGGAAAGCAGTTCCTTTTGGCTCTGTTGTTACGGCCAGAAACGGGGGGAGCAGTATTGCCGGAGAGAATGGTCAGGTTTATCTGAGCGGAATGCCTCTGTCAGGACAGGTTAGTGTGAAATGGGGGAGTCAGACCACGGACCAGTGTACTGCAGATTATAAATTACCGAAGGAAAGCGCCGGACAGATATTAAGTCATGTCACGGTTAGTTGCAGGTAAAGAGGCAGGGAAATGGTGAAGGATATTATTAAAACAGTGACATTCTCCTGCATGCTGGCCGGCAGTATGTTCGTTACCTGTCATGTCTGTGCAGTGGGTTCTGTGGTGAATATTACAGGCAATGTTCAGGATAACACCTGCGATGTTGACATTAACTCCCGAAACTTTGATGTCAGTCTGGGAAGTTATGACAGCCGACAGTTTACCGCAGCTGGTGATACCACACCTGCGTCGGTATTTCATGTCGGGTTGACCTCCTGCGGCAGTGCTGTCCGTGCAGTGAAGCTGACATTTACGGGCACACCAGATAATCAGGAGGCGGGGCTTATTCAGATTAACAGCATAAATGGAGCACGGGGTGTGGGGATTCAGCTTCTTGATAAGGATAAACATGAGCTGAAAATTAATGTGCCGACAACAATTGCGTTAATGCCGGGAACACAGGCCATAGCGTTTTATGCCCGTCTGAAAGCCACTTATCTTCCGGTAAAGGCCGGTAATGTTGATGCGGTGGTTAATTTTGTACTTGACTATCAGTAAATATAACACAGAGGAAAACAGATGAAACTGAAAGCTATTATATTGGCCACCGGTCTTATTAACTGTATTGCATTTTCAGCACAGGCAGTGGATACGACGATTACTGTGACGGGTAATGTTTTGCAAAGAACATGTACGACTCCAAAAGATATAAATGTACCTTTAGGAAATCTGTATACAACAGACTTTCCTGCGATGGGAAGTACATCTCAGTGGAAGACGTTTTCATTATCTCTAACAAACTGTCAAAATACAGGTCGTGTACAGGCATCATTTGCAGGCACTCAAGATGGTAGTGGATATTTTGCCAATAACGGTAGCGCCGGCAATATAAAGATAGAGATAGGAGATGCTGATGTTTCATCAGTAACATATGGTCCCAACACAATAAAAACGGTTTCCGTACAAAATAATAATGCAACCTTTAATCTTAAAGCCCGTGCAGTGAGTAAAGGCCAGGTTACTCCTGGAGATATCAGTTCTGTTATAACCGTCACCTATACCTATGCGTAAATATTATCCCCTCTTTAAGAAAAGCACAGCCCTCAGGGGCTGTGTTTTATTCACACTTATAATGGCATATTCCCAGCCATCGTTTGCACTGTTGTGCAGAAATAACCAGACCGGTCAAGTATTTAACTCCGGGGATACATCCTTTCGGGTTAATGTCAGTCCTGTTGTGCAATATGATAAATCCATATCTGTATTGGACCTTTCCCAACTGGTATCATGTCAGAATGAGGACTCGACAGGCCAAAACTATGATTATCTGAAAATATTGAAAGGCAGTGGTTTTTCTCCTGCTCTGGATACCAAAACATACGGACGACTCGATTTTACAAGTCGTCCAACGGGGTATGCCAGGCAATTACCACTTCAGTTTGATTTGCAGGTGACAGAGGCGTTTTATCAATATGGTGTCTGGAAACCATTCCCTGCGAAATTATATCTGTATCCTGAACCGGGTGTATTTGGGAAGGTAATTAACAATGGAGATTTACTGGCAACGTTATATGTGAATAAGTTTTCCACAAAGGGGCAGGAGGCAGGGGAGAGAAATTTCACCTGGCGTTTCTATGCAACGAATGATGTCTATATCCAGACAGGTACATGCAGGGTCTCATCGAACAATGTCAAAGTTGACCTTCCGTCCTATCCCGGAGGGCCGGTAACAGTCCCTCTTACTGTACGTTGCGACCAGACACAGTCGGTCAGCTATACCCTGTCAGGTTCTGTAACAGGAAGTGGTAATACTGTATTCGCAAATACGGCAACATCAGGGGCCGGCGGTGTGGGTGTACAGTTGTCGGACAACGCGGGGCCGGTTCCGGCCGGACAACCGAGGTCTCTGGGACAGGTAGGTAGCTCTCCTGTGAGTCTGGGGCTGAAGGCCTCTTATGCTCTGACCGGTCAGGCAAGTCCGACGCCCGGTGCTGTCCAGTCAGTGATAAATGTGACTTTTAGCTACAACTAGAATGCAGTTGTGGCGGTAATGATATTACTGCTCTTTATATCCAGTTTTTCATTTAATGTATCACTGTTTGTGGAGAAAAATAGCTGATAATAGTATTGTTTCCGGTGTTGTGACGGAACGAGTCTGTCATATGGTCTTTGTCAAAGATAAACAGAACCAGTATGAGCCGTATATCTGGTTCTGAGCGTTGTCAGTAATCATAAAGATAATGGTAAATCTGAGGGTTTAAAAATCAAATCAGAAGAACTGCGCTTATCCAGCCAGACCTTCTGGTCGGGAGGGGCTCATATTTCCGGAGGAGTAATGTCAGGGGCAGTTAACAGTATACTGGAGGTGAAATCAGGCAGAACAGAATATATCCTCTCACCGGTTTTTGAGCCTGTATGGAATCAGACCGGGAAAATATTTGCTTTTGAAATGCTCTCGGATATCCGTTCAGCAAAAGACGGGAGGAAAATCTGCGCATCTGTTTTTTTCAGAAGTGCGCCTCCGGATATTCAGTACAAAATACTCATCAGTCAGCTGAAGACTGCTGAAACGCTTCATAAATGGTGTCTGCAGAAGAAAATAATGCTGAGTGTCAATATTTCCCGGGTGGTAGCCCTGTATCTGAGAAAACATGGCATCCCGGGGCGGCCGGGAACACATATCAGGCTTGAGGTCAGTGAGGACTTTCCGGCAGTGGCGTTAAAACCCGGTGATGACCCCCTGTTACGTTTTTTGTCAGAACGTTTCACCCTCTGGCTGGATGATTTCGGCTCAGGAAATGCAGGCTTAATGTGGGGACTGTCCGGGATGTTTGAACGGGTAAAAATAAGTCATGAGTTTTTTCATTATGCCCTGAAAAACAGGTGTGCAATGTCGCTTCTCCATGCTGTGGCAGACTCTGTTGCCTGTCATAACCGGGGCGTGATACTTGAAGGTGTTGAAAATGAAGCGTTGTTCCGTATTGCCAGAGACATGAATGTCCAGGGCTGTCAGGGATGGCTCTACAGGCGTGTGGAAGCTGATGAATTATCCGCGATTACTGAGCTGCATGGATAATCCTTTTTCACAGACTTGTCAGCAGCCAGCATTTATGTTCTTTTATCTGAGGGAATTTATCTGTCCGCTGTGCCGGGATATCTCAGTTATACAGAAATCAGGCAGGAATAAATTGTAGTGGAAAGTCGATGTTTACCGGATGACTGATGCGCGCTTGTACACAGACAGTGTGTTTCAGTAATATGGAGAATAATGAAATGAATAACACAGACACATTAGAAAAAATAATCAGACACCAAAAAAACAAAGACCCCGCATATCCCTTTCAGGAACATTTGTTGATGCAACTCTGTATTCGCGCAAATAAAAGGATGCAGGATAATATATCTGAATTTCTGGGGGCGTATGGAATAAATCACTCAGTGTACATGGTTCTCACCACATTATTCACAGCGGAGAGTCATTGTCTGTCACCTTCAGAGATAAGCCAGAAACTGCAGTTTACCAGAACTAATATTACCCGCATTACAGATTTTTTAGAAAAAACCGGATATGTAAAAAGGACGGATAGCAGGGAGGATCGCCGTGCTAAAAAAATCAGTCTGACATCTGAAGGTATGTTTTTTATTCAGAGGCTCACTCTTGCACAAAGCATGTATCTGAAAGAAATCTGGGGTTATCTGACCCATGATGAACAGGAACTGTTTGAAGTCATTAATAAAAAATTACTGGCGCATCTTGATGATGTCAGCTCATAAAGTGTGAAATGCCTGACTTGTTGAAAGCAGTAGTGTTGCAGAAAGACCTGGTGATGCTGATCTTATATACATAAGCAGCGCCCGTGTCTGAAATGCAGGTTAGAAACAATGTGAACACTATCCGTTAGAAATTGTGACAAAATTCCCGATGATCGACAAGCGCACCGATTTTCCAGTGGCAACATCAGTACAAAAGATGAACGGTACTGACTTTGCCGGAATGAGTCAAAAAGAAAGCTGAACTGGCACTACTGGCAGTGCTTCAGAAATTTATTTGACTGAAGTACAATGAAATAAAAAACATATGTTATATACTCAATAAACCTCAAGATGCGGGTGTGAGCACCTGAAAGTGATCGTTAATTCGGGATGTCAGTGAGTCCGCTATATCCGGCAGTGTCTGGTTAAAAAAGACAGATATTGCTTCCCTGAACTCTCGCGTACTGCTGAAGTAGCGATTATTCCGGGCATGTTCGTTCATTAATTTCCACATTCTTTCTATCGGATTCAGGTTTGGACTGTAAGGGGGAAGGTAATGCAGCCTGATATTTACCACTTCCGCCCAGTCTTTCACTAACTGTGAACGGTGGTAACCTGCTCCATCCAGAATAACGTGGATTTTCTGGTTATAATCAGGATAAACCTTTCGTATCTCATTGAAAAAACGGGATACATTATATTCATTAATGGTTTTATATTCGCAGATTAGCGGTGACGTCAGTGCTTTCAGATTCAGCGCCCCCATGATATTCAGGCGTGTGCGGCTGCCTGTTGTTTTTACTGCTTTTTTCTGGCCTTTGCGTATCCAGCCATAGCTGATTTTAGTGGCCTGAGTCGGATGGACTCCATCAATAAAAAGAATCGGCTCATCACCCACAGTTGTTTTCAGTTCCTTATAATATTCAATGAATTGCCTTTGTTTCTCTTCACTGAATTTATGGGGGACGCCTGACGGTTTTTTGTAGGTGAAACCATTACGATGCAGCCACTTATTCATCCCCGGAATGCTGAAAATGATGTTCCATGTCCGGGTGACAAACGCAATAACATCGCGGGTATGGTGAAATAAATTATCGGATAACTGGCTGATGAAAAGGCCGTTTGTTCAGCACTGAGTTTGCTGTCTGAGCCGCCGTTTTCGGGCTTCAGTTTTCCTTTATTCAGGAATTCGCTGATATGGTGATAAATCGTTGTCTGATGCAAGCGTAAAGCCTGAGCAATCATGGCAGAACTCCAGCCTTCGGAAGCCAGAAGAATGGCTTTAATACGATCTCTGACTCGCCCGTCACGACTGGAATCATGAAGGCGTTCAAGTTCAGCTTTTTGTTGCTCAGTAATGAATATTTTCATGTTGGACAGCATGATCTTCTGTTGCTGAAAAATCAAGCATCTTCAATGATCACGGGTATATATCAATTTGATATTTATGAAAAATCAATAGATTTATCTTGTGAGGGATTGCTTTTTCTTTTGCTAAATGATATTAATTATCATTCTTATATAAAAACAATAATGGCAGTAAGAAATATCTGGCAAGGATGTGAGCTTAACGATCAAACATTTTAAGTTAGGCATTTATTAGGGAATAGGAATGAGAATTAACAAAATCCTCTGGTCGCTAACTGTGCTCCTAGTTGGGTTGAATAGCCAGGTATCAGTAGCCAAATACTCCGACGATGATAATGACGAGACTCTGGTGGTGGAAGCCACCGCTGAGCAGGTATTAAAACAGCAGCCGGGCGTGTCGGTTATTACCAGCGAGGATATTAAAAAGACCCCTCCGGTAAACGACCTTTCAGATATTATTCGTAAAATGCCTGGTGTTAATCTTACCGGCAATAGCGCCTCGGGCACACGCGGTAATAACCGCCAGATCGATATTCGTGGTATGGGGCCGGAAAACACCTTAATTTTAATTGATGGTGTACCGGTGACGTCACGTAACTCCGTGCGTTATAGCTGGCGTGGGGAGCGTGATACCCGCGGTGACACCAACTGGGTGCCACCGGAACAGGTTGAGCGTATTGAAGTGATCCGCGGCCCTGCGGCGGCGCGCTACGGTTCGGGGGCCGCCGGGGGGGTGGTGAACATCATTACCAAACGTCCCACCAACGACTGGCACGGTTCGCTGTCGTTATACACCAACCAGCCGGAAAGTAGCGAAGAGGGCGCTACGCGTCGCGCCAATTTCAGCCTTAGTGGGCCTCTGGCTGGTGATGCTCTTACCACGCGTTTGTATGGTAACCTGAATAAAACGGATGCTGACAGTTGGGATATTAATTCTCCGGTCGGTACGAAAAACGCAGCCGGGCATGAAGGGGTACGTAACAAAGATATTAACGGCGTTGTCTCGTGGAAATTAAATCCGCAGCAGATTCTCGATTTCGAAGTCGGATATAGCCGCCAGGGGAATATCTATGCGGGCGATACGCAGAACAGTTCTTCCAGTGCAGTTACCGAAAGCCTGGCAAAATCCGGCAAAGAGACGAACCGCCTGTACCGACAGAATTATGGCATTACGCATAATGGTATCTGGGACTGGGGACAAAGTCGCTTTGGTGTTTATTACGAGAAAACCAATAATACCCGCATGAATGAAGGATTATCCGGCGGTGGTGAAGGACGTATTTTAGCGGGTGAAAAGTTTACGACCAATCGCCTGAGTTCCTGGCGAACCAGCGGTGAGCTTAATATTCCTTTGAATGTGATGGTTGATCAAACGCTGACCGTTGGTGCAGAGTGGAACCGCGATAAGCTCGATGATCCTTCCTCTACCAGCCTGACGGTGAATGACAGAGATATCAGCGGTATTTCTGGCTCTGCTGCGGATCGCAGCAGTAAAAATCATTCTCAAATCAGTGCGCTGTATATTGAAGATAACATTGAGCCGGTTCCTGGCACGAATATCATTCCCGGCCTGCGCTTTGATTATCTCAGCGACTCCGGCGGGAACTTCAGCCCCAGTCTGAATCTTTCGCAGGAATTGGGCGATTATTTCAAAGTCAAAGCAGGGGTTGCCCGAACCTTTAAAGCCCCAAACCTGTATCAATCCAGTGAAGGCTATCTGCTCTACTCGAAAGGCAATGGCTGTCCAAAAGATATTACATCAGGCGGGTGCTACCTGATCGGTAATAAAGATCTCGATCCGGAAATCAGCGTCAATAAAGAAATTGGACTGGAGTTCACCTGGGAAGATTACCACGCAAGTGTGACCTACTTCCGCAATGATTACCAGAATAAGATCGTGGCCGGGGATAACGTTATCGGGCAAACCGCTTCAGGCGCATATATCCTCAAGTGGCAGAATGGCGGGAAAGCTCTGGTGGACGGTATCGAAGCCAGTATGTCTTTCCCACTGGTGAAAGAGCGTCTGAACTGGAATACCAATGCCACATGGATGATCACTTCGGAGCAAAAAGACACCGGTAATCCTCTGTCGGTCATCCCGAAATATACTATCAATAACTCGCTTAACTGGACCATCACCCAGGCGTTTTCTGCCAGCTTCAACTGGACGTTATATGGCAGACAAAAACCGCGTACTCATGCGGAAACCCGCAGTGAAGATACTGGCGGTCTGTCAGGTAAAGAGCTGGGCGCTTATTCACTGGTGGGGACGAACTTCAATTACGATATTAATAAAAATCTGCGTCTTAATGTCGGCGTCAGTAATATCCTCAATAAACAGATCTTCCGATCTTCTGAAGGGGCGAATACCTATAACGAGCCAGGCCGGGCTTATTATGCCGGAGTTACCGCATCATTCTGATCGTAGTGTTTCAGGCGCACTGCCCGCGTAAAAGCGGGCAGTGTTTAGTGGCTTAACTCATGACAACCTGCTGTGTAATTTGCGTTTTCACCACTGATATCTAACAGTGCCTGGCGAAAGGAGGCATTGAACATCGGCCCGTGTCCCAGGTTGGGGAAATCCCAAAATACGGCATTGACGCCTTTATCTTTCAGTATAGTGAGGGTGGTATGAATTTTCGACAGCACCCCGACAGCATGCGTTTCCCGGTTATCACCCTGTGTCGCCGAGCCTTCCATTATCGCCAGGTGTTTGGTGCAGAATTGCAGAGGCTCAACCGCCGTAACGCGGCTTAGCAAAGCATCATAACCTCTGCCCAACGACGGGCTGGCGCTGTAGTACGACCGGAAGTAAGAGGAGGACAGCCAGGAATCCAGCACGAAGAGGCCGCCGTAGGAGTGCCCCCATAAGCCGCGGCGTTGCCGATCGATATTCAGTCCCTGTTCCACTTTTGGGGCAATACGCGTTTCCAGTAACTGGCGGAAGTTGTTGCTGCCACCACTCTTACGGCTAAAACGCCCTGAGTGGAGATCTGTTTTTCTGCTTTCTGCTGCTGGCGTATAGTCGTAAGCCCTGCTGTTGAGATCGAAAGGGAGGTTGGTCTGATACCCGACAGCCACGATCACTGGCGGTGTTTTTTCTGACAATTGTTTGAGCAGTTCGTCATCCAGGCGGTCCATAACTGCGTTACCGTCAAGCATATATAAAATCGGGTAACCCGATGCCGGTGCGGTTGTATTCGGCACGGCCGTCCATACCCGATAATGGCGTGTGCCATCGACAGAGTCGAAAGAGGTGGCGCTGAAATGGTAAAACACGGAGCCTTTATCGGCTATATTCGGCCCCAGTGGCCGCATATCCGGCTTCGCATAAACTTGCGCACTACAGATAAGGGTGAGGCAAGAAAGATGAAAGAAAATCGCTTTATGCGGGCGTGTTGAGCGATACTCGCGGGCATACATCTGATGATTATTCCTTTTCCGCAGGTGACAATTTGATTTATTCAGGAAGTCTGTACCGTTTCCTGAAAGTGTTTGTGGGTCAACTCAACCCTGTAGTAAACCAATCCCGTCAATCAGTGCACCGCGCCACCATGCGTAATCGTGACCACCGGTGTAGATTGCGCAATGGCTTTCGACGCCAGCGGTAATCAGCCGCTGGTGAAGTTGCTGAACGTGAGGAACTGTCGAACCTTCCAGCGATCCCACGCACAGGCTGATACGCACGCCCTGCGGTGGGGCAGAAAGCAGATGCTCACTCACCCATGAGGTATCGGTTTCGCTGAACAAGCCTGGTCGACTGGTTCTTTCTGGCGTCCACCACATTGAAGGAGAGTGGCTGAGCACCAGACCGAACGTTTCCGGTGCGTAACGAGCCCCCATTAGCGCACTGATCCCGCCGAGGCTCTGCCCGGCCAGCACTGTGCGCGAACGGTCTGCCCACTGACGCTGCGGTTGTTCAGCGCGGATCATCGGCAGCAGATGCCCTGCGATATCCTTTATCAGCTTGCTGCGCCCGCCGAGTATCTCAGTGCGTTCATGTTCATTAATGTTGTCAATGCCCAGTACAGCCACGGGCACGATGCGCCTGTTATTTATGGCGGCGTCAATTGCCGCGCATACGCCAAGGTGATCAAACCAGGTTTCACCATCGGGCAGCACGACCAGCCCGAGGGGCTGAGAAATATCAATGTCCGGAATATAGAGCCGAACCTGGCGAGATTTCCCGGCGATAATGCGCATGGAGGTAAGCAGTTGTCCGGTGTGGAAGCCGCCGTTCCATTCCGACAGGGCGGGAGCTTTATCAAGTGTCAGCACTGATTCCTTTGCGTTTCCCCGAACGTTGATCTCCGGCATTTTGTTTAGCGGATCGGCCTTTCCGGCGAGGGTGGCAAAACGGCCTCCGGACAGTGCAATCGTCTCAGCCGTAGTGCCGGGGGGGATTTCCAGCAGCGAATAGGAGCCGCAGTAACTTGCGGGTAAACGCAGTGTCAGTGTCCAGATATCCGTTTCGGGAAGGGCGCTCATCATTCCTTTTTCTACGTGCTCTTTATCCGTCACCCGGTTCAGACGCAGATAAACGCCCTGCAGGGGATGTCGGGCGCGCCACAGAAAGGTCACTTCTCGCTCATCTTCCGCTCCTTCGACTGGCGTCACAAGAGGAACATTCAGCGACTCAGCTTCGCGCCAGAAGTCAGTAAGGTTAGCAATGTGGCCCGCTGCCAGTTGGTTGCGCAGGCTGGCGATAGCAGAGGGATGTTGTTGCATGTTCAGCATTCATACTCTTTAAAAATTAAGGATGTCAGTATAAATAATTAAAGCGGCTATTCACGGTACCGCCGCTTCTGACTGTGTTTTTAATACATTACGTGTCCAGTAACTATCCCGGGGTTTCCTCCTTCATGTTGTGCTGGCGATGGAGCGCAGTACTGCTGACGCTGTCATGCCATAAGCGGGTATAGAGGCCGCCTGCAGATAACAGCTGTTCGTGGGTTCCGTATTCCGCAAGTAACCCCTTATCAATAACGGCAATCAGATCGCAGCGTTGCGCGGTGGTCAGACGATGTGCAACAATCAGCGCCGAGTGCTTCCCGGCATGCACGACATCTGTTAACGATGACATCAGTCGTTCTTCGGATGTGCGATCCAGACATGACGTGGCTTCGTCGAGCAGCAGGATGTGAGCATTCGCCAGTTGCGCGCGGGCCAGCGCAATCAACTGGCGCTGACCTGCGGACAGATCGGCTCCGCCGTTATTCACCGGTGTCCGGAATCCCTGCGGCAGATTGCACACCATCTCATACAGCCCTGCCCGCTGTGAGGCAATTTCAACGTCTTCATTGGTGGCGGATGGCCGTGAATAACGAATGTTTTCTGCAATATCACTACTAAACAGTGCTACATCCTGATCGACAAGCCCAATCTGGCGACGATACTCAGTGAGCGAGGCATCATCGAGCATTTGCACACCGATTCTGATGTTGCCGTGCGTGGGGAAATACAACCCGGCAATCAGCTTAATCAGCGTCGACTTACCCGCACCGCTGCGACCGACGACCGCGACAACCATTCCCTCAGGGATCGTCAGGGTAAGTTTGTTCAGAGCTGGCTCGTGACTGTCGGGATAACTGAACGTGACCTCATCAAGATGCAGTGCACCGGTGACAGGGAGGACCGAAGAGGACCCGAGGTTCTCAGTGCCTTCTGTCGCCAGTAGTTCATCAATATGTTTGCCGCTGGCTGTCGCCTGCTGCCAGGCGTCGACAATCCCTGATAACTGCTGCACTGGCCCATAGAATTGCCCCAGCAACAGGAAGAAAGCCGCCAGTACCCCGGCAGTCATTTCTCCAGCGGCGACCTGCGAAGCTCCCACTAACAGAACGGCGGCATAGGAGGCCTCGGTGCAGAATGTCAGGAACGGAAAATAGACTGCAAGGTATTTTTGTGCTCGCACACGGGTTGCGCGGAAACGCTCCGATAACGCGCGCAGCCGGGCGCCCTCCAGTTCCTGCTGACCATGCGATTGCACGACACGCAGGCCGGAGACTTTTTCCTGCAGGGTGCTGTTGACTTTGCCTATTTCCAGCCGTGCTTGTGCATAAGCAGGGGTACTGAGGCGGCGATAAATCATGGTTGCCAGTGCGGCCACTGGCACTGCGCTTAATGCCGTCAGCGCCAGGATCGGGTCGAGCCAGAACATGGTGGCGGCGATTGCGAACATCGTCACCAGACTGGTGGCCGCACCGGCAAGGCCGTTTTGCAGAAAGCGGGCGAGAGAGTCCACATCAACGGTCATGCGGGTCAGACGCGAATCGGCATGCTTTTCGTGCCAGGGGAGTCCAAGACGCAGCATATGGCCGAAGCTACGCAAGCGCACCGAATGCTGAACTGATTCCGCCGCTCTGGCGGCGAAGACCGTCTGCAGAGAATAACTGCACCAGCCCACAATGACTAGGCACAGGGCGAGCAGGGCACAGAGGCCGATGGTCGACATATCGCCTGCGGCGACACCGGAGTCAATGCCGTGCTGCAACAGTATCAGCACCCCTACGCCTGCTGCAGAATCGAGTGCGATCAGCAGAGCGGCGATGACGAACATCCATGCCACAGGCTTCAGTAGTGACGTGACTTTGCGACCTTTACCGGCCAGCGCCTGCTGTACTGCATTTTCCGGTACGCGGGTCATACGGGCGACAAAACCTTTATCCCCCGTATCCGTTACATCGTCTTGTGTCGCTGGTTCAGCCGGCCACAATTCGTTGTGGCTATTGTGGGACGTGGCCAGAAAATCGCTGTCGCCGGTCATCAGTGCGCGGAACGCCGGACAGCGCGCTTCAAGTTCTGCCGGGGTTCCGGTATCCACCATACGGCCCTTATCCAGCACCACAACCCGGCTGGCTAGCTGAAGCGTTGAACGCCGTCGGGCAATCACCAGCAGCATATGCCCTTCGTCAGCATAGCGACCCAGCGCGGTATTAATCTCCGCTTCCGTAACAGCATCAACCGCTGAGGTGGTATCATCCAGGATTAACACGTCCGGTGCAGTAATGAGCGCCCGCGCCAGCGCTATTCGCTGCCTCTGCCCGCCGGAAAGATTCGTACCCCGTTCGGTTAACAGGCTATCGAAGCCTTTCGGCAGGGCGTTGATAAAATCGCTGGCTCCTGCAGCAGCTGCCGCACGGCGAATGTCGTCCGCCGTTGCCTGAGGGTGGCCATAGGCGATATTTTCCGCCACCGTACCGGCAAACAGAAAAGCATCTTCAAATACGATGCCTACCCGGCGACGAAGCGCCTCCAGTCTGATATCGCGAAGATTTTGTCGGCCTTCGCTGGTGTTGAGCCATATCTTTCCGGAGCAGGGATCATAAAAACGCGCCAGCAGCATCAACAGGGTCGATTTTCCTGAACCCGATGCGCCCACCACCGCCACGGTTTCCCCAGCGCGCAGGGAAAAGGAGATATCGCTGAGGATATGTCTGTCGCCATGGTGGTAGTCAAAGCTCATATTCTCCAGTTCCAGTCCGACAACCTGACTGTTAATCGACTCCGTCCCGTCCTCCATCTGTGAACGGGTGTCGATCAGTGCAAACACCCGCTCCACGGACGCCTGAGTGCGCTGTGCGATAACCAGAAACGATGCCAGTACGCGGGTTGGCCCGGTCAGCATCGCGAGGAAGCTGGCGAATGCAACGAAGGTACCGAGATCGATCCGCCCGTGCATGACCGACCACCCGCCGTAGCACAGCAGGACGATTTGCCCGAGCACCGGTAGCGCCAGCATAGTGGCCCCAGGCATCGCCTGCGAGATAACCGCACCGATGCGTACACGCACAATCTGCCGCGACTGCCTATCGAGCCAGTGCGTTTCACGCATCTCTGCCACACAGGATTTTACCACTGAGATCTGTGCCAGCACCTCGCGTATATGTTCGGTGAGATTCGCCAGTTGGTCCGAGGCCATTCCGGTTTGCGCGAAGACCCTACGACGCGCACGAAGCGCGGTGATCGCCAAGCATACCAGTACGCACACGACGATAAGCGTCATGGCAGGGGACATCCACAGCATCACGGCAATGCCGGCAATGTAATAAGTGAACACTGCCAGCGGCACCGGGCACATCTGCAGCAGGGTATGCACCTGCTGCAGATCGCTGTTGGTCCGTGAAATCACCTGCCCGGTGCGCAGCGCATCCTGGCCTGCGCCGTCAAGTTTTTGAATACTGTCGAATACCCGTCCTCTGAGGGTATGCTGCACCCAGAGTGAGAGCATCCCGGCATAACCACGGCGCACATAGTTACCGATGAAATCAAAAAAAGCGATCAACAGTAACCCGCAGGCCAGCCACGGCAGGCGGGCCGGATTGCCCGCCAGTGCGTCATTCACAGCCTGTCTTGTCAGCAGTGGCGTCAGCGCAGCCAGCAAAATAGTCGATACTGACGCTACCACCACGATGACACTAAGTTTCTTACGTTCCCAGCACACGCGCGCCAGGCGAACTATCCATGACTGAGCCGGTGTGGGAGTGTGATTCGCAGGCATTAAGCCTCCTCCGTCTGTAAAATACGATCCACTGGCCGGATCGTTCCGCAAAAAAGCCAGCACACTCCGGTCCCGCATTGTTATGGATGCATGACTCCTGGATGGGGGCTGGCAAATGATTATCATGAAGGTGTAGTGGCTACCCTTTCTGTACCATTGTGATCAGGCTTTTCGCCACTTCACCAGGGCAGGGTTGCGCCGCCATTTCCGCTGCTACCTCTTCAGAGGCTTTGCGAAGTGAGCGATTGTTGAGGAAAGCATTGATCATGTTACTCGACAGGCCGACGTCGCCGGGGATAATCCCGCAGCCGCGTTCGGCAACAACGCGGGCATTTACCGGGCGATCGGCTCCCTGGCCGAAGACTATTTGTGGAATACCAGCGTGTAGCGCTGTCAGGGTATTGCCTGCTCCGCCATGATGAATGAAACCATCTGCGCCGTTGAGGAAGACACCCATGGGTATCCAGTCAACCAGGCGAACATTTGATGGCAGCGAGCGCAAATCGGACCGCGCATTGGCTGAAATATGCAGGATGATCTCGGCATCGACCTCACTGGCAGAATCCATAACCCAGGCGATTAGATCAAGGCCGTCAACCATCGGTTTGACAGTGCCGAGACTCACCAGAAGACGTTTACGATCGGGCCTTCTCTCCCACCATGGTTCCCACACCGCACCACCGTTATATGGGACGTACTGCATCGGAATAATGGGTTCACCGTCGTTTTCCAGAATGCTCATACTCGGCGGTGTTACGTCGATCCAGGCCATATCGCGTGGTGTGGCCCCGACATTGTGGCGACGATAGGCGTCCGTGAGCGAACGCGTTACACCCCTGATATGCCAGGGGGTATGGCCGAAGCCTACGGTTTGCATCACGACCGGTATATCATATTTGGCGGCAATCAGCGGCCCGATGACTCCGAGTGGAGGGTAGATGATGAGGTCAGGCCGCCAGTGTCCGGCAAACTCCACCAGATGGTCTGCCATTTCTTCGCTGAAGAATGAGAAGTTGCCCATTTGGGTTCCGATGTTACTTTTTTTCCGCTGTGCCTCATGGTGGCGGTAACCAGCTTCGGAATCCAGACCGGGGGCAGCGTCAAACACCACCAACCCGGCCTCTGCCGCTTTTTGTGCGAATTGTCCTCCGCTGGCGATCAGTACTTCATGACCGTTAACGCGAAATGCCTGCGCCAGGGACAGCACAGGATACAACAGCCCATAGAGAGGCGGGCCTACAAACAAAATACGCATGAGAAAATCCCTCTCCGCTTGACGATCTAAATCAGGCAGTCGACGCACTCATATGCCAGCAGCAGGACACGACTTTTCGTTAAACCTGCTTTACCAGATGCTGCGCCATTTGTGCTTCACCAGCGTTATGGACAGATCAGTCAGAGACTTTTCCGTGACATACACAGGTGAACAGGGAACTCCGTATCCCCACTTCCATTAACGCTTACGCGCCATTGTCCTGTTGAACATCCCGGCGTCAGACAGCTACGCCGGGATGTTCTTACGCATTTGTGCAGTGTTAGACCGACAATGAATCTGGAAAGATCCGTGACTTTTTAGACACACGGCTTGCATCATCCTGATAGTCTCGCCTTCGCTGGCCTGTAAGTAAAATGACCTTGTACTGGCGATGCGTGTTCCCTTTCAGCCTTACCAGAGACAACGTTAGCGCAAATGCTAATGATAATAATTACCAATATCATTAAGGTATTGCAACGATAATTAAAAACTTAATGAAAAGGGAAGCACTCAGAGGACTATCCGGGGGTATTTAAATTGAAACCTACGCTGCTCCAGACCGTGGAGAATATTTGCCTGCAAATTCTGTTCGTGCTGTTCCTGTTCACCGGAACGCTGATAGACGTTGAGGCATTGGTGAGCTGTTCTTCCGTTGCCAAAAATGTACAGAGAACTCCGGCCAGCAGCGTTTCATCCTCTGTCTATAGCGCAAGCGTGTCGAGAACTGCTGCTGATATTATGCTGTTGTCGAATAATCCGCTTTTTGCTCCGGGTCAGGTGAGTTTTTTCGGCTGTTCGTTGGCAGCGTCAGGTATTCACGTCACCATTCTGGAGTAATGCCAGTCAATTAAGCAACTGACTGGCTCTTTTTGTGCACAGAAAACCCCCAGCTAGGCTGGGGGTTCCGGAAAGCTTTCAGCTTTGAGCCAGTTATTAAAACCCCTTTTGATTTGTTAAAACACCTTGCGGTCTGGCAACTGCAAGTGTCAAACAAGAAATCAAAAGGGGGTCCCAATGGGGAACGAAAAGAGCTTAGCGCACACCCGATGGAACTGTAAATATCACATAGTATTTGCGCCAAAATACCGAAGACAGGTGTTCTACAGAGAGAAGCGTAGAGCAATAGGCTGTATTTTGAGAAAGCTGTGTGAGTGGAAAAGTGTACGGATTCTGGAAGCTGAATGCTGTGCAGATCATATCCATATGCTTGTGGAGATCCCGCCCAAAATGAGCGTATCAGGCTTTATGGGATATCTGAAAGGGAAAAGCAGTCTGATGCCTTACGAGCAGTTTGGTGATTTGAAATTCAAATACAGGAACAGGGAGTTCTGGTGCAGAGGGTATTACGTCGATACGGTGGGTAAGAACACGGCGAAGATACAGGATTACATAAAGCACCAGCTTGAAGAGGATAAAATGGGAGAGCAGTTATCGATTCCCTATCCGGGCAGCCCGTTTACGGGCCGTAAGTAACGAAGTTGGATGCAAATGTCAGATCGTGTGCGCCTGTTAGGGCGCGGCTGGTAAGAGAGCCTTATAGGCGCATTTGAAAAACCTCCGGCTATGCCGGAGGATATTTATTCGGGGCTGTGGGGTATTTCTAGGGCCTCTCCTTTACCACTCTCGGGAAGGCCGTTTCCCTTCTTGTCGGTAATTTCACAAGTTGTCCCATACTTGCAAGATCGCGCATCAGCTCCGGTATACGTCCCGGTGAAGCGCCCTGCAATGTCATCAGCATTCTCATCACCATTCCGCATGATTCTGAGAAACTCAGTTGATTCGGCCAGTAACCTTTCAGATGTTCCGCCATTTTAATCATCTGATATCTCACCAGATTATAAGCCAGTAAGACACCCCACAGCTCTTGCTCCACAAGCTCCGGCTTTTTACTTCTCAGCGTCAGCCTGCTCAGTTGCATCGTCTGTTTTATCTCTCTGTATCCCTGGTCAGGTTGACGGGGCACTAGTGGTTTCAGCGGTTAATCGTCGAACAGGCGCGAGACAATATTCGCATTCAACAAAATAACAAACGCAACACTGATCGTTTTGTTGAGAGGATAACTCTTTTTCAGGGTTATGGGTGAAAGGCCTGAAAATTTGCGATTATCTTTAAGAGAGTCACAAATACACTCCAAAACCAAAACCCGCTCTCTCATTCTTTAGACTGAACTTAGCGTAGCTCACCATGTCAAAATGTTTGAAACTGCTCTGGTGTGGGAAGTGTTCGAAAACTCGTAGATTGTTATTTCAATCAGTGCGCAAAAGAGTGTCTTACTGAAAAATGAATATAGATATTCATCTGGCGATTCGAGACGAAAAGATTTCTTTCATCCGCAGTTATGCGCATGGTTAAGAGGTGACGATTGAAGAAGTCCTGATCTTACTGAAGTTACGCGGATAGTGGGTAATGCCGCGAGATTGATGGAACTTTAAAAATTATCTCTTAACGTTTTACGGATATAAAAAGTTTATTTTTTGTTAAGAGAGATTACTTCACCAGACAACTTGAACTCGCTGCAGGGCGTTTTTTATGCCCGAAAAGCTGCACAGTACGTTAAATATGCTGGTGATTGTGCAGTGAGTTTCTCCAAGCCTGATGTGACTTGACTGAATGATATCACATTTGTAATGTAAAATAAATCAATGTTTTTAAGTTGCTAGGTGCTTGTTTCTATAGCTGGGGCACTTCCTTTTACTATGGCTTTCCATGGTGGGGGGCGGAGCTGGTGTTGATGATGTGGCCAGAAGCCTGTTTTATGCTGTTACAGTCATCGTTATATTCCTTATTGGATGGGGAGCAGGTATTGTTTTCTTTCTGGGAATTAAACAAAAAACAATATGAAGGATTTGAGTTTTATCAGATTTTTTCTGGCAATATTGTTGCTTCTTGTTCCTCCTGCTCTGGAGTTTCCAGTAATTCATCGGCACATTACGCCAGGTGCACTGACTTTATGCGTCATTACAGCCTTAATAATTACGCTGCTTGCCAGCTTGGGCGGCAGGCTTGTCTCAGTTAAATGTATTTCGGAGATTTCGTTTATTCGTCGTCACCGGATTGAGTGCATGATGGCGGGATTTATGATTTATTTCTGGACATTCTCTCTTATTGCTGGTTGGTACAAGCCCCAGTTTAAGAAGGAATATCAGACACTCCACTATGAGAATGCTAGGTATTACGTTCTTGCACGCTATGACGGTCGTTTGGTTTTATCACAATCGTACAGGAGCGGGAGTAGGAAGTTTGTTATAATCAATGGCGGACATAGACTTTGAGATTAATGTAGTCAGAGTGCGTTAAAATTCCCTTAGAAATCGGGAATAGGTAGTACTAGATACGCAGGATTTAATCAGTCGTATTGAGATGGAATTGCAGAGTTAAACTGGCATGGATTATTTTGTACCCAGCCCTTAAGAACAATGGTGAGAGATAGTAACTCATAATCGCCAATTCACTGTTTTAAATTTAGTAAGGGCCGCTATCCGCCACTGGCTCATCGGGAAAGAGCATCAGCCTTCTAAGTTGACTGTGCGAGGTTCGAGTCCTCGGTGGCGGTCCAGTACTGATTTAGCTCAGTAGGTAGGGAATTGCCTTGTAATCAGTAGGTCACCAGTTCGACTCTTGCTGTCTCGCCCCATATTCCAATAGGCTCGCTTTGACGGGGCTTTTGTATGTCGCTTGCGATATGTTACAGTACCGTTATCAGTCTGTAGAAAATACACACAGGAGTGAAATGTTAAATTACCCACAACTCAGAGAGCGGAGTGTTGTCCTGTTAGTGGGGAATTTGTTAAAAGAATCCAGCATGGTGAATCTCCCTGTGCGGCTGTCTCTTGATCAGATCTCCTGATCAAGAGACTTCATCACCGGATAACCCTCAACCATATCCTGAAGTCTGAACCAGCCATCCCACATAACTACCCAACCAGGGCGGCCTGTGCGTTTGCTGTCATGCCATCGCCCCAGTTTCAGACAGGCCCATTTCAGTGTCGGCGTCTGTGACGGAAGCTGTTTTCCTTCCAGCTTAACCCACAGCAGTTTCCACTCTGTCGGCGTCAGTATTTTCTTACAGCTGTCATTTTGTGTTTCTTCACTGATACCTTCCTGCCGCAGGCCCAGCATCCGTACCGCGATAAACGCCTTGATAACCACCATGCGCTCAAGGTTATCCCGGGTCTGCATTCGCAGTGATTCCACACATGTACCACCACTTTTCCACGCCTTGTGGTATTCCTCTATCAGCCAGCGTCGCTCGTAATGGCTGACGATACGTCGCGCATCGGCGGCACTCGCCACTTTTTCTGATGTCAGCAGATGCCAGCAGGCACCGTCCTCTGACTGCTCCCGGCAACAGACATACGTGAGCGGGAGCGCCTGGCCGCTGTTGTCGCGATTTTTATGCTGACTTCGCTGTACCTGATGAACATCCGGGCCTGGCGGGCTGCCCGCCCTCCTTTTTGCATCACATTCAGCGTGTGGCTTCCCGCGGTTGCCAGGACTTCCGGCAGTTCGAAGAGCTTGCCGGGTGCTTCTTCCAGCCGGCTATTCTGTGCAGTACGCACCACGAAGCGCTGTCCGTGGCTGACTTTATAATGCAGGTAATGCCAGATATCCGCTTCCCGGTCACAGACAGTGATTACCCGTTTCTGTATCTCCCCCAGCCGTTCGGCCATACGCTCCGAAGCCTGCTGCCAGCGGTAACTTTCTTTTTCTTCACAGGGACGTTCTTTTCGCTGGTGCTTAACACCGTAGGTGTCCGTGACCCGACTCCAGCGCTGCTGTTCGATAAAACCGACTGGCAGGGCGCTGTCAGGGGCGTACATCAGGACAGAGTGAGCCAGCAGCCCGCGCGTCTTCGGGTTAGTGGTGGTATTCCCCTGGTCATCAGATGCCGTACTGTGGCTGAAGTTAATGGTGGTGGTGTCTTCCAGTGCGAGGAGCAGCGGATGAGCCTCACATGCCCTTACAGTGGCGGTAAATCCGGCTTCGGCAATGGCTTGCGGGGACACAGACGGGTTACGTATCAGGCGGTACGCACCTTCAACCTGAGCAGTGGACTGGGATGATTTCACAATAGAAAGACCTGCATGCTGAGCGAGAGAAGAGGTCAGTGACACAAGGCGTCGTGTACGACGCGGATCACCGAGACGGGCATGTCCAGACTGCTCGTTATCCCATGAATAACAATCAGAAAGTACCATAACAGACCCGAAGAAAATGAAATATAAGAAAAGATCAACGAGTGAAGAAAAAGTTCAAAAAATGGCTGCCGGGGAGGAAGGAAAGTACCGGATGGAAAGAGTCCCCCCTAAAGCAGACTGACAGACATAACAAATCCCCGGGGGGATTTGTGTATAAGAGACAGTACTTATCTGGAGGTAATTGCAATATCTCTGTGAACTTACACAGGGTGGGCTTACCGCATACACTGACACTTAGCGGATCGACAGAACATTATTAACAGAGCATCACTGAACGCTACATAATCAGAGTTGCATAAATAAAATGTTATGATATAACATCACAATCACAACATTTGTTTTCGAATGTATATGAATGTAATCAGAACTGTCATTTGTACATTAATTATACTTCCGGTGGGATTACAGGCAGCGACCAGTCATTCTTCTATGGTTAAAGATACAATCACCATTGTCGCGACAGGAAATCAGAACACGGTATTTGAAACGCCGTCGATGGTCAGTGTCGTCACGAATGACACACCGTGGAGTCAGAATGCGGTTACATCGGCCGGCATGCTGAAAGGTGTTGCCGGTCTCAGCCAGACTGGTGCAGGACGGACCAATGGGCAGACCTTTAATTTACGCGGCTATGACAAAAGCGGGGTACTTGTTCTTGTTGACGGCGTTCGCCAACTCAGTGACATGGCAAAAAGCAGTGGCACTTATCTGGATCCGGCACTCGTCAAACGTATCGAAGTTGTCCGCGGGCCAAACTCCAGTCTGTACGGCAGTGGCGGGCTGGGAGGTGTAGTGGACTTCAGAACTGCCGATGCAGCAGATTTTCTTCCCCCCGGAGAGACAAACGGTTTAAGTCTGTGGGGAAATATCGCCAGTGGTGACCACAGCACAGGCTCGGGGCTCACCTGGTTTGGTAAAACTGGAAAAACAGATGCGCTCCTTTCTGTCATTATGCGTAAAAGAGGTAATATCTATCAAAGTGATGGTGAGCACGCACCTAACAAGGAAAAACCTGCAGCCCTGTTTGCGAAAGGCTCTGTCGGTATAACAGACAGTAACAAAGCAGGTGCCAGCTTGCGTCTCTACCGGAATAACACCACTGAACCGGGCAATTCCACTCAGACACATGGTGACAGCGGCCTGCGTGACAGAAAAACAGTACAAAATGACGTACAGTTCTGGTACCAGTACGCTCCTGTGGATAACAGCCTCATCAATGTAAAGTCAACGTTATATCTCAGTGATATCACTATCAAGACAAACGGTCACAACAAAACGGCAGAATGGAGAAACAACAGAACCTCCGGTGTTAATGTTGTCAACAGGAGTCATACTCTGATTTTTCCGGGAGCCCATCAGTTAAGTTATGGCGCTGAATATTACCGTCAGCAGCAGAAGCCAGAAGGCTCTGCCACACTATATCCGGAAGGAAACATTGACTTTACATCGTTGTATTTCCAGGATGAAATGACAATGAAAAGCTACCCGGTTAACATTATCGTCGGTTCCCGCTATGACCGGTACAAGAGCTTCAATCCCCGTGCCGGAGAACTGAAAGCCGAACGCCTGTCCCCAAGGGCGGCGATTTCAGTCTCACCGACAGACTGGCTGATGATGTACGGCTCCATATCCTCTGCATTCCGAGCGCCCACAATGGCAGAAATGTACAGGGATGATGTACATTTTTACCGCAAGGGTAAACCCAATTACTGGGTTCCTAACCTTAATCTGAAACCAGAAAATAACATCACCCGTGAGATTGGCGCAGGTATTCAACTGGATGGCCTGCTTACAGACAATGACCGGCTGCAGTTAAAAGGCGGATATTTCGGAACGGATGCCAGAAACTATATTGCCACACGCGTGGATATGAAACGGATGCGTTCTTATTCTTATAATGTATCCCGGGCCCGTATCTGGGGATGGGATATGCAGGGTAATTACCAGTCTGATTATGTTGACTGGATGCTTTCTTATAACCGGACGGAAAGTATGGATGCCAGCAGCAGGGAATGGCTGGGCTCCGGCAATCCTGACACACTTATCAGTGACATCAGCATACCTGTTGGTCATAGAGGCGTTTATGCCGGATGGCGTGCTGAACTTTCAGCATCAGCCACGCATGTGAAAAAAGGCGATCCCCATCAGGCTGGTTATACCATACATTCCTTTTCACTGTCTTATAAGCCTGTAAGTGTTAAAGGCTTTGAGGCGTCAGTAACTCTGGATAATGCCTTCAACAAGCTTGCCATGAATGGCAAAGGTGTGCCGCTTTCAGGCAGAACTGTCAGTCTTTATACCCGTTATCAGTGGTAACCTCGCAGGAAATAAATCATGATGAAAAATACAGGCTATATCTTAGCTCTTTGTCTGACAGCATCGGGGCATGTCCTAGCCCATGATGTCTGGATTACAGGTAAACAGGCAGAGAACAACGTTACCGCAGAGATTGGTTATGGTCATAATTTCCCCTCAAAGGGGACAATTCCTGACAGAAGGGATTTCTTTGAAAATCCCCGGCTTTATAACGGGAAAGAGACAATAACACTGAAGCCAGCGTCCACGGATTATGTCTATAAAACTGAGTCTGCAAGCAAAGATAATGGTTACGTTCTGTCAACGTATATGAAACCGGGATACTGGTCGAGAACCTCGTCAGGATGGAAACCGGTCAGCCGGGAGGGCAGAAATGATGTGGCTTACTGTGAATTTGTCACTAAATATGCAAAATCTTTTATTCCTGGTGAACAGCAGATGCCAGCACAACTCTATCAGTCTCCAACAGGGCATGAGCTTGAAATCATTCCGTTATCCGATATAAGTCGTTTCAGTGAAAATGTGAAGCTGAAAGTTCTGTATAAAACGTCCCCGCTCGCCGGAGCTATCATGGAGCTTGACTCGGTCAGTTATCTGACATCATCCCGTCATACTCATGCAGTTGAGCACAAACATCCTGTTCATAAAGCAGAACTCACCTTTGTAACTAATGAGGATGGTATCGTCACAGTACCTTCTCTTCATATCGGACAGTGGCTGGCGAAAGTCCAAAATAAGAAAAGTTTTCAGGACAAAAGCCTGTGTGATGAAACTGTCGATGTGGCAACCTTAAGCTTCTCCCGAAATTAATGATACTATTCCTGCCCTGTATTTTACGGGCAGGGTATATCAACCGGAAATAGCCTACTGACATCCATGTAAAAAAACTCATAATTATTTTGTTGATGTATCTTACCTAATACATTGATAGCTCCAGTTTTTATACCAGAGCATTCTCGTTGTCCCTATGTACTTGTCTGCAATATCACTGATATGCAGGAATAATATTCTTGGCATGGAGTCAGTTCCCCGTCATCTTAGGTATCACTTTAACTCACAGGTGTCCAGTAAATATGAACAGGATCCCAGTAATCATTATCAATGGTTTCCTTGGCGCAGGAAAAACCACTCTTATGAAAAACCTGCTCACACAGGCAAACAGGAATCACTTAGCTGTATCTGTCATTGTCAATGATATGAGCGATCTGGATGTTGATGGTGTACTTATTGCAAATACAGAAATCGTTAATATTGCGAACAATAATTTCGTGAGTATCACATCTGATAGTATCAGCAGCCAGAGTGGGATTAAGACGGTCGACAAGGCAATTAAAAATATGCTCAGGCATTATTTGCCTGACGTTATATTTGTCGAAACATCCGGAGGTAGCCACCCACTGCCATTAATTAAGTATCTGCAGACTCATGAGCGATTACAGCTAAAATCACTTTTATCACTTGTCGATACCGTTATGCTCAATGATGACTATAACGGAGGGAAAGCACTGATACCTGCATTTCAGGAGAATCTTTTCCATGGCAAGCGCAGAATAGAGAATTTACTGGCTGAGCAAATCATGTTTTGTAGCACTTTGCTGTTAACCAAAAAGGATCGACTGTCATTCGACATTGTCACCGATGTGGCGAAAGCAATCCATCCTCTGAATCCTTACGTAAATGTGATAGCTGTGTCATGGGGGAACCTTAAACTAGCAGAGTTACTAACCCTTCCGGATTACGATTTTAACCGGGTCGGATTACTTATCAGAGAACTGGAAGACACAATCACAGTAGAAGAAGCAAAAATTTCAGCCCAAAATGGCGAAATAATTTCGCGAGTGATTAAAGATGACAGGCCATTCCACCCACAAAGATTATGGGAAACCTATCATTATTTTATGGGAATGGGTATTTATCGTAGTAAAGGCTTTTTCTGGCTACCAGGAAGACCTGACATGGCTCTGCTCTGGAACCAGGCCGCAGGAAGTATCAATCTGGAGTTTATCAGCTACTGGAATTCCGGTGTATTGGCAGACCCTGATAATCACCTGACCCACGAAGAGCGCTCTGTTTTGCAGAAAAAAGTCAATAAAACTATGGGGCGGTTTGGAGACAGGAGATGCCATTTAACGATTATAGGGCGTTCTGATGAAGTCCATGATTTTACCTCCGCCTTAATTAACTGTTTTCTTTCTGAAGAAGAAATTGTCTGGTGGCAATCAGGTGGCGTTTTCGCGGATCCCTGGCCCGTTAATATATCCCGGCTGAACTGATGATTAACGCGATATTGCAAATATGGCATATGAATCGATCGTAGTTTGGCATTCGAATCGATCATGATTTGGGTAAACGTTCACGGAGCGCCGTATTGACGTTTATTTATTGGGTGAGTACGACGTTCCATGGCAGGAGTTCATCAACACGGTTAGAAGGCCATTCCGGCAGGACGTTGAGGATATGGCGCAGATACGATTCCGGATCGATACCGTTCAGTCGGCAGGCGCCGATCAGCCCGTACAGCAGCGCACTACGCTCTCCACCGTGATCGTTGCCGAAGAACATGTAGATGATATGACCTTTATATACTCACTATAGCATTGGTGGGATATTCCAGAGGAGGTCATCATGTATTCGGAAAATATTGCGGCTTACGTCGGGCTGGATGTGCATAAAGCCCCCTAGCAGTTGCTATTGTTGCATCTGAACGACTTGGCAAGGTTCGTTATTATGGTATGGTACGATTAACAACGAAGCCCAGTCTGTACGTCGATTATTTCAGAAATTGCAGGGACTTTACGGAAACATTCTTTCCTGCTATGAAGCTGGCCCCTGTGGTTTTGGGCTATATCATCAACTCACAGCGATGAATATAAAATGCTAGGTTATTGCCTCTTCCCAGATAGTAAAATCACCGATAGACAGGATCAAAAATGATCATCGGGATGCAACCGCTACCGTTTGCCTCGTTCTGGAAATAACCTTGCTGATGGGGGTATGGTTTGGTACGTTGTGGGGATTTGTATGTGGTTTTCTTCATGGAAAGACAGTGGTATGCAACCGGGCGTTGCATTTGTCTCAAGCATAGTCGCAGGCATTTGCTTTGGTGTTCTCATGGCTGTGTACCATTAGTGTCGAAAGGTAGTTAACAATCTTCCAGACTGGGACAGTCTGGAGTAAAGATCGTTGTAGAGGCTATATACTTTTTAAATGGACTGGGGGTGAGATGGGAAAAATAAAATATTGGCTAATAGTAGGATTTATTATACTTTTTGCGATTTTTTACATTGCTATTAGTGACAGGGATTCTACGCTTTCTAGGTTGAAATCAGCAGGTGAAAACGGAGATGTAGAAGCTCAGTATGCTTTGGGGCTCATGTATTTGTATGGAGAAATTCTGGATGTTGATTATCAGCAGGCAAAGATTTGGTATGAAAAAGCCGCTGACCAAAATGATCCGCGTGCGCAGGCCAAACTCGGTGTGATGTATGCAAATGGTCTCGGGGTAAATCAGGATTATCAGCAATCAAAATTATGGTATGAAAAGGCGGCTGCGCAAAATGATGTTGATGCGCAATTTTTGCTTGGGGAGATGTATGACGATGGTCTCGGGGTAAGCCAAGACTACCAGCATGCAAAGATGTGGTATGAAAAAGCGGCTGCTCAAAATGATGAGCGTGCTCAGGTCAATCTCGCTGTTCTATACGCAAAGGGTAATGGTGTTGAACAGGATTATCGACAGGCCAAAAGCTGGTATGAAAAGGCTGCAGCTCAAAATAGTCCTGATGCGCAGTTCGCTCTTGGAATTCTGTATGCCAATGCTAATGGTGTAGAGCAGGACTATCAGCAGGCAAAAGACTGGTATGAGAAAGCAGCAGAACAAAATTTCGCCAATGCTCAGTTTAATCTTGGTATGCTCTATTACAAAGGTGAGGGTGTTAAACAAAACTTTCGGCAAGCCAGAGAATGGTTTGAAAAAGCCGCATCTCAAAATCAGCCGAATGCCCAATATAATTTAGGTCAGATTTATTACTACGGTCAGGGTGTGACTCAGAGCTATCGACAGGCGAAAGACTGGTTTGAAAAAGCGGCAGAGAAAGGTCATGTCGATGCTCAATATAATCTCGGTGTAATATACGAAAATGGTGAAGGTGTGAGTCAGAACTATCAACAGGCAAAGGCTTGGTATGAAAAGGCAGCCTCACAAAATGATGCGCAGGCGCAGTTCGAACTTGGCGTTATGAATGAACTGGGTCAGGGTGAAAGCATAGACCTGAAACAAGCAAGACATTACTATGAGCGGTCATGTAATAATGGGCTTAAGAAAGGTTGTGAACGGTTAAAAGAGTTATTATACAAATAGATATTATAATATTTATTATATGAGGTTGTGAATTAATGGCAATCCCTGAACGTATGATCCCCGTAAAAGTCAGCAGCAAAAAAATAAGAGAATTAGCACAGAAAGCTAAAGAGATACTTGCAGCTATTGATAGTGGAGCAAGTGAAGAAGATGCTTTTTTAAAGGACATGATCGATGACTGGAACAGTCAGGTAGTATGTCCATGTGAGTTTTCAGATTTTAGAGATTATTCCTCTTGGACAAATGCAAATGAATTTACACGAATAGCTTTTAATTTGGAAAAGTTCTACGAGGATTTTACTTGGGAGGAACTGGTTCAAACGATAAGCTGTGTATGTGATCAAAAGTCAAACGAATCGGAAAAAATTTTTGCTCTTTTGTTGCTTGAAAAGAATTTTCATGGAAATCCATCCGATCTTATATTCTGGCCCGATGAATGGTTTCAGGATCCAGATATGTTAGATGTTGAACTGAGTGTTGAAGAGATTGCATGCTATTTGATGGTTCGATCCGGTAGGCAACTAGTTGATGCACCTGAAATCGACCTGAAATATCAAATACCCCAGTCTGACGAATAAAAAATTAATATAAGTGTAGATAAATAGTTATGAGCAATTACAGGAAAAACAAGTGTGAAAAAAACTGATATTGCCCTGTAAATTTAATTAATTATAATGTCCCACACTTACATGGTGGAGAATATCATTGGGGGCGGAGTAAGAATAAAAGAGTTAATTCTGAGCATCCATACATTTTACCTATGTCAGGTAAAATAAACTATGGGCTTGATTATTCACCATTATTCATGTTTCTACTAAGAAAAACAGGTGAAAAATCGGATCAAGTTTATAGTGAAGCGATTCTACGACTCGATCTGCCTGATCCAACCTTCTTTCTAGTTGCTCTACACGAAACAGACCAAAGAAATTTTGTTCGGTGCGGCAAATCCAGTTATTACAATGGGCTGTATGTTGATGAGAATGGTTACTTGAAATGTTTTCTCCAGATTTAAAGGCATCAGGCATACCAATATTATGTAAGTGCTGTACTTACACTCTAAACGGGAAATTATTAAATGAATAAGTTGAAATTTTTCTGACCTTATTAACTTAAAGAATAGACGCATCAATTGTTTTATTTCAGGGCGTTAAACACATTGTATTTATAATTATGCAAAATTTACCAATGTTTTAACAGATCCGATAGTAGCTATTGTTGTTTTCGGAGTTTGGCCCTGAGCTGTCCATGCCTTTTTAGAATTATCAGTATCAATAGATGGTAATACCTCCAATTAGTTGAATTAGGGGTATAATAGTCGCTTTTAAGGTTCTTCCATGGTCACAGTTAACCTTCATTGTCCCTGTTGCCAGCCCGTTCAGGTTTACCGTCCAATAGAGTTATACTTAGCTGAACCTAGATTTTTAGCTTCGGGTATTTAAAAATAGGTATTAAGAAGATTGCTAACTTTATTGATAATAACTTAAACTGTTTTTAGGGAGCATAATTAAATGTAATTTTAGGTTTGTAATTTATTATGTTTTTTTGATATGCAAAAATATAATGCGAGTAGAGGTACGATAAATAATATACAAAACATTAATACGAATAAGAATAAATTCCTTGATGATCCAGTATCACTAAAAAATCTATCCCAGGATTTCTTTGGTATTATCTTTTGCGCTGATATTTCTAAAGCATAATATGCAAACGGGTATGCTACAGCACCAATAGCAAGGTATGCTGCAACATAAGGTATATAAGGAATATAAGAAGGAAATATCTTTCCATCCTTTAAATCAGTCAAAATGTTGTAAACCAAAGAGCCACAACCGACTAAGCCCCATAAACAATGTCTGAGATAGTATCTAAATGTCATATTATATACCTTAATGATATGAAATAGGGTACATATGGATTCAAGTAGGCAGTTTCCGCAAACTGAAAGCCATTAACTCTGATAGGCCGCTATGAGTGGGCCATTTGGGTTTTGCCCATGATCACAGTCATAGTTCTGGAAAATGGCTGTGCTCTTTAAATAAATGTCTTTAACTCCTCAGTGTTTATATTCGCCAGCATTGAAGCCTTTAAATGTGGGAATGTACGAGGTATCTGGAAATCAGTTTAAAACCTTTGGTATATTCCAGCCATCTTGGCAAGTCCCCGGTTCCGAACAACCAAGCGTTACAATCGTAATCAGTACTATACCAGTTTTCAAGCAAATGCAGCCTGTACGGTTGAACAATATCTGATGTGAGTTTTTCTCTGGGGTCAGGTTCACCAGCAAAAAGCTCAAGCGAAAAGTGCCCTGCAAGCCCTTCAGAGACTATGACTTCTCCTAAAGTTGAGCCGTATCTCGGCCCATCTAACAGCACGATGCAGTTCATGTGCAAACATTCGAGCAATGGAGTGCGCATAATTTTTGCAAAATTATGGATTTTCTGGAGCTACTGTTCTATAGACAACTCCAGCTTCAGGGTAAAAACCATGATGCCCTTTCTCCGGGAGGACAAGTTTCCCTACTTTAACCACCACGTCCAGTGAAGGAATCGGCATTAACCTTTTAACTAGTTCGTAGGTATCAGTCAGGTTGATTTGAAGCCATTCATAGTGAGCAGTGAGTTTCTTTTGGGTATTAAGAAAATAGAGGGGCATTTGAGACATAACGGTACCACTCAAAAGAGTCAGTAAATCGCTACATGTTAACACACAACGTAAATGTTGTGGTGTAAGCACAGTAGTAGAGGACCAGACTGTTACCCATCATACCTGCTCTTAGGGCAGAGCAAACCCAAACCATCAAAATAGCTCTGGCTTTTGTGTCATAGCTGTCTCAGGTTAAGTCTGAGCTAATATATTAATTAAAACAGTCCATTCGCCATGTATTATTAAATAGTTAGTTACCATTTGATAATTAATATGAAATTACTTCACAGGAATCTCTCTATTATTATTTATTCGTTTTTATCCTTCAGGTAATAGGTCTTCATATAGGTCAAGCGATGACCATTAAACATATAGCCTGGGTTAATAAAGTAATAGTTCTGTATCATGGTCTCTGCAATAAACTTCTTGTCAGCAAGTTCTTTCATGCCTTTGAAATATTTTTTCTGGATCTTTTTACAACATCTTGATCGACAATATTCCATATAGCTGGAAAAATTTTCGCTGATAAAACGGTTGAAAAGTGCGCCCAAAATGTACTGTTTAAAATCCCATCCGTCGACAGACCCTCTGACATCATTGACCATTTGCCCTATCAGGTGTTGCAGCCCTGCTCGTTATTGAATGCCTGTCATTTTTAATTCGTTTTCCTGGTTCAGGTATGAATCATCAGGGGCTATTCTACAGCAAACGCGTGGCTCAGGTAGCCCGTAAGTAAGTCGGTGGACTCCGGGTTATTCATGGCAGGGAGGCGTGGCCGAATACTTCTCTCCTTTGCTGTATGTCTGGCACATCCTAAATAATTTCAGACAGATATTATCTCCGTGAATCCCCCGCCACCTTTCCGGTGCGCGGGGTTTTGTCTTTTTTTACCGGGAATACATGTATGAATCCGTCTGATGCCATTGAGGCAATTGAAAAACCGCTCTCCTCCCTGCCTTACCCGATTTCCCGTCACATCCTGGAACATCTGCGCAAACTCACCCGTCACGAACCCGTGCCTGGCATTATGGGTAAAAGCGGGGCCGGTAAATCCTCACTCTGTAATGCACTGTTTCAGGGGGAGGTCACCCCGGTCAGTGATGTTCACGCTGGCACCCGGGAAGTGCGGCGCTTCCGTCTGAGTGGCCACGGTCACAGCATGGTTATCACTGACCTGCCCGGGGTGGGCGAGAGCCGGGACAGGGATGCAGAGTATGAAGCCCTGTACCGTGACATTCTGCCAGAACTGGACCTGGTACTGTGGCTGATTAAAGCCGATGACCGTGCCCTGTCTGTGGATGAGTATTTCTGGCGACACATCCTGCACCGGGGACATCAGCGGGTACTGTTTGTGGTGACGCAGGCCGATAAAACGGAGCCCTGCCATGAATGGGATATGGCCGGTATTAAGCCTTCTCCCGCACAGGCACAGAATATTCGCGAAAAAACGGAGGCGCTATTCCGTCTGTTCCGGCCCGTACATCCGGTTGTTGCCGTATCGGCCCGCACCGGCTGGGAGCTGGATACGCTGGTCAGTGCGCTCATGACAGCGCTTCCCGACCATGCCGCCAGTCCCCTGATGACCCGCCTGCAGGACGGGCTGCGCACGGAGTCTGTCCGCTCTCAGGCCCGTGAACAGTTTACCGGTGCGGTGGACCGGATATTTGACACAGCGGAGAGCGTCTGTGTTGCCTCTGTTGTCCGTACGGCCCTGCGCGCTGTTCGTGACACCGTGGTCTCTGTTGCCCGCGCGGTATGGAACTGGATTTTCTTCTGAACCTGTTGTAGATGATGCCCTCCCTGCCTCTGAGCCATCTCACAAAAAGCGCGGTTTTCATTGCCACCTTTCTTGTCCGTGCAACAATCAGGTAATAGAATAAAACGATCGATAACTATTTAATTGATCGTTTATATCGATCGTTATGCTAATAATAACACCCGTTAGCAATGTATGCAGACACACAGACATGAGATTCAGGGAACAACAGAGCCACACGTCAGAAACTTCCATCAGCCGGATCTGCGGCACTGTAACCCTTCACCTGCAGGTATCCACATTTGTGGATACCGGCTTTTTATTCACCCTCACTCTGATAAGGAAATGCTGATGAAACGACATCTGAATACCAGCTACAGGCTGGTATGGAATCACATTACAGGCGCTTTCGTGGTTGCCTCCGAACTGGCCCGTGCACGGGGGAAACGCGCCGGTGTGGCGGTTGCACTGTCTCTTGCCGCTGCCACGTCACTCCCGGCGCTGGCTGCTGACTCTGTTGTACCGGCAGGAGAAACCGTGAACGGTGGAACGCTGATAAATCACGACCGCCAGTTTGTCTCAGGTACGGCTGATGGAATGACTGTCAGCACCGGACTGGAGCTGGGGGCGGACTCTGATAACAACACCGGCGGTCAGCAGATAGCCCGGGGTGGAACAGCCAGAAACACCAGAGTCACCGCAAACGGTCTACAGGATGTCATGGCAGGGGGCAGTACCTCGGATACGGTTATCAGTACCGGGGGGGGGCAGAATTTGCGTGGGAAGGCTTCCGGTACTGTCCTTAACGGCGGTGATCAATGGATACATGCAGGCGGCAGGGCATCCGGAACGGTGATTAACCAGGATGGTTACCAGACCATTAAACATGGCGGACTGGTAACCGGAACCATCGTCAACACCGGTGCAGAAGGTGGTCCGGATTCTGAAAATGTGTCCACCGGTCAGATGGTCGGGGGGATTGCTGAATCCACCACCATAAACAAAAATGGCCGGCAGGTTATCTGGTCTTCGGGGATAGCCCGGGACACTCTCATTTACACAGGAGGTGACCAGACGGTACACGGAGAGGCACATAACACCCGACTGGAGGGAGGGAACCAGTATGTGCACAAGTATGGACTTGCACTGAACACGGTAATTAACGAGGGGGGCTGGCAGGTTGTTAAGGCCGGTGGTACTGCCGGTAACACCACCATAAATCAGAACGGCGAGCTGAGGGTTCATGCCGGCGGTGAAGCGTCTGATGTCACCCAGAACACGGGAGGTGCACTGGTTACCAGCACTGCTGCAACTGTCACCGGTACAAACCGCCTGGGAGCATTCTCTGTTGTGGAGGGTAAAGCTGATAATGTCGTACTGGAAAATGGCGGACGTCTGGATGTGCTGAGCGGACACACAGCCACCAGAACCCTTGTGGATGATGGCGGAACGCTGGATGTCCGCAACGGTGGTACCGCCACTGCCGTATCCATGGGAAATGGCGGGGTACTGCTGGCCGATTCCGGGGCCGCTGTCAGTGGTACCCGGAGCGACGGAACGGCATTCCGTATCGGGGGCGGTCAGGCGGATGCCCTGATGCTGGAAAAAGGCAGTTCATTCACGCTGAACGCCGGTGATACGGCCACGGATACCACGGTAAATGGCGGACTGTTCACTGCCAGAGGGGCTCGCTGGCGGGCACCACCACGCTGAATAACGGTGCCACGTTTACCCTTGCCGGGAAGACGGTGAACAACGATACCCTGACCATCCGTGAAGGTGATGCACTCCTGCAGGGAGGCGCTCTCACCGGTAACGGCAGGGTGGAAAAATCAGGAAGTGGCACACTCACTGTCAGCAACACCACACTCACCCAGAAAGCCGTCAACCTGAATGAAGGCACGCTGACGCTGAACGACAGTACCGTCACCACGGATATCATCGCTCATCGCGGCACGGCCCTGAAGCTGACCGGCAGCACAGTGCTGAACGGTGCCATTGACCCCACGAATGTCACCCTGACATCCGGTGCCACCTGGAATATCCCCGATAACGCCACGGTTCAGTCGGTGGTGGATGACCTCAGCCATGCCGGACAGATTCATTTCACCTCCGCCCGCACAGGGAAGTTCGTTCCGACAACTCTGCAGGTGAAAAACCTGAACGGGCAGAATGGCACCATCAGCCTGCGTGTACGCCCGGATATGGCGCAGAACAATGCTGACAGACTGGTCATTGACGGTGGCAGAGCAACCGGAAAAACCATCCTGAATCTGGTGAACGCCGGCAACAGTGGTACGGGTCTGGCGACCACCGGTAAGGGTATTCAGGTGGTTGAGGCCATTAACGGTGCCACCACGGAGGAAGGGGCTTTTGTCCAGGGGAATATGCTGCAGGCCGGGGCCTTTAACTACACCCTCAACCGGGACAGTGATGAGAGCTGGTATCTGCGCAGTGAAGAACGTTATCGTGCTGAAGTCCCCCTGTACGCCTCCATGCTGACACAGGCAATGGACTATGACCGGATTCTGGCAGGCTCCCGCAGCCATCAGACCGGTGTAAACGGTGAAAATAACAGCGTCCGTCTCAGCATTCAGGGCGGCCATCTCGGTCACGATAACAACGGCGGTATTGCCCGTGGGGCCACGCCGGAAAGCAGCGGCAGCTATGGCTTCGTCCGTCTGGAGGGTGACCTGCTCAGAACAGAGGTCGCCGGTATGTCACTGACGACAGGAGTGTATGGTGCTGCAGGCCATTCTTCCGTTGATGTTAAGGATGATGACGGCTCCCGCGCCGGCACGGTCCGGGATGATGCCGGCAGCCTGGGCGGATATATGAACCTGACACACACCTCCTCCGGCCTGTGGGCTGACATTGTGGCACAGGGAACCCGCCACAGCATGAAAGCGTCATCGGACAATAACGACTTCCGCGCACGGGGCCGGGGCTGGCTGGGCTCACTGGAAACCGGTCTGCCCTTCAGTATCACTGACAACCTGATGCTGGAGCCACGGCTGCAGTACACCTGGCAGGGGCTTTCGCTGGATGACGGTAAGGACAACGCCGGTTATGTGAAGTTCGGGCATGGCAGTGCACAGCATGTGCGTGCCGGTTTCCGTCTGGGCAGCCACAACGATATGACCTTTGGTGAAGGCACCTCATCCCGTGCCCCCCTGCGTGACAGTGCAAAACACAGTGTGCGTGAACTGCCGGTGAACTGGTGGGTACAGCCTTCCGTTATCCGCACCTTCAGCTCCCGGGGTGATATGCGTGTGGGGACCTCCACCGCAGGCAGCGGGATGACGTTCTCTCCCTCACAGAATGGCACTTCACTGGATCTGCAGGCCGGACTGGAAGCCCGTGTCCGGGAAAATATCACCCTGGGCGTTCAGGCCGGTTATGCCCACAGCATCAACGGCAGCAGCGCTGAAGGTTATAACAGTCAGGCCACACTGAATGTGACCTTCTGATAATTCTGCATTGCCTCTCTGTGGTCCCGGTCATCATGACCGGGACCCGGACGGGGGAAAACGTTTCAGTGCCACATTCACTGGCATTCACAATAACATGATATTCATCACGGAGTGACTATGTTACAGATAGTCGGCGCGCTGATTCTGCTGATCGCAGGATTTGCCATTCTTCGCCTTTTGTTCAGAGCATTAACCAGCACAGCGTCTGCGCTGGCAGGGTTCATATTGCTGTGTCTGTTCGGTCCGGCTTTACTGGCTGGCTATATCACTGAACGCATAACCCGGTTATTCCATATTCGCTGGCTGGCAGGCGTATTTCTGACGATTGCCGGAATGATCATCAGCTTCATGTGGGGACTTGATGGTAAACATATCGCACTGGAGGCTCATACTTTTGACTCTGTAAAATTTATTCTGACCACCGCTCTCGCCGCTGGTCTGCTGGCTCTTCCCGTGCAGATAAGAACCATTCAGCAGAACGGGCTCACACCTGAAGATATCAGCAAGGAAATTAACGGGTATTACTGCTGTTTTTATACTGCTTTTTTCCTTATGGCGTGTTCTGCATACGCACCATTGATCGCATTGCAGTTCGATATTTCACCCTCACTGATGTGGTGGGGCGGGTTGTTGTACTGGCTGGCTGCATTAGTGACGCTGCTATGGGCGGCCAGCCAGATCCAGGCGCTGAAAAGACTGACCAGTGCCATCAGCCAGACACTGGAAGAACAACCGGTGCTCAACAGTAAATCGTGGCTGAGCAGTTTGCAAAACGATTACAGCCTTCCTGAAACGCTGACGGAGCGCATCTGGCTGACACTCATTTCACAACGGATTTCCCGGGGAGAACTGAGGGAATTTGAACTGGCAGACGGAAACTGGCTACTGGACAATGCCTGGTATGAAAGAAACATGGCGGGTTTCAACGAAAAGCTGAGAGAGAGCCTGTCATTTACCCCTGATGAACTGAAAACCCTCTTCCGGAACCGCCTGAATTTATCACCGGAAGCGAATGACGATTTTCTCGATCGTTGCCTGGACGGCGGTGACTGGTACCCCTTTTCAGAAGGCCGCCGTTTTGTATCATTCCACCACGTGGATGAGCTTCGTATCTGTGCCTCCTGCGGGCTGACAGAAGTACATCATGCCCCGGAAAATCATAAGCCGGATCCGGAATGGTACTGCTCCTCTCTTTGTCGCGAAACAGAAACACTGTGTCAGGACATTTATGAACGTTCTCACACCGGTTTTATTTCCGATGCAACGGCGAATGGTCTGATTCTCATGAAACTGCCGGAAACCTGGAGTACAAATGAGAAAATGTTTGCTTCCGGAGGGCAGGGACATGGGTTTGCCGCTGAACGGGGAAACCATATTGTCGACAGAGTCCGTCTGAAAAACGCACGGATCCTCGGTGATAATAATGCCAGAAATGGAGCAGACAGACTGGTCAGCGGAACAGAAATCCAGACGAAATATTGTTCAACTGCAGTCCGTAGCGTCGGTGCGGCATTCGACGGACAAAACGGACAGTATCGTTACATGGGAAATCATGGTCCCATGCAACTGGAAGTCCCCCGTGATCAGTATGCCGGCGCTGTGGAAACCATGAAGAATAAGATCCGCGAAGGTAAAGTACCCGGTGTAACCGATCCCGCAGAAGCGTCCCGGCTGATTCGTCGGGGACATCTGACTTATACCCAGGCCCGTAATATCACCCGGTTCGGGACCATCGAATCGGTCACTTATGATATTGCCGAGGGGTCGGTTGTCAGTCTGGCGGCCGGAGGGATCAGTTTTGCCCTGACGGCATCGGTCTTCTGGCTCAGCACCGGCGATCGCGATGCTGCCCTGCAGACAGCTGCTGTCCAGGCAGGAAAAACCTTCACCCGCACACTGGCTGTCTACGTCACAACCCAGCAACTTCACCGGCTCAGTGTTGTTCAGGGTATGCTGAAGCATATTGATTTTTCGACGGCCAGCCCGACTGTCCGGCAGGCGCTTCAGAAGGGGACCGGTGCAGGAAATATCAGTGCCCTGAACAAAGTGATGAAGGGTACGCTGGTGACATCTCTGGCACTGGTAGCTGTCACAACCGGCCCTGACATGATCAAAATGTTGCGGGGACGGATCTCCGGTGCGCAGTTCATCAGGAATCTTGCCGTGGCATCTTCCGGTGTGGCAGGTGGAGCTGTCGGGTCAGTGGCGGGCGGGATATTGTTCAGTCCACTGGGACCATTTGGTGCACTGACAGGGCGTGTGGTTGGTGGTGTTCTGGGGGGAATGATTGCCTCCGCTGTATCAGGAAAAATTGCCGGAGCGCTGGTTGAAGAAGATCGCGTCAAAATTCTGGCAATGATTCAGGAGCAGGTGACATGGCTTGCCGGCAGTTTCCTGCTGACCGGACATGAGATTGAAAATCTGAACGCGAATCTGGCCCGTGTTATCGATCAGAATGCTCTGGAGATCATTTTCGCCGCCGGTATACAACAACGGGCCGCGACCAACATGTTAATCAAACCACTGGTGGTCAGTATCATCAGGCAACGCCCCGTCATGGAATATGATGCATCCCATCTCGGCAATATGGTTAACCGACTGGAAGAAACATTACCCCCGGAGTTACCGGCATAACGGCTATTCTGCGCCTTTTACGTTTTATCACCTGATTTGTCAGTGTCATCGTCATGACTCAGAGAGGTAAATACCATGATTCACCTGTTCAAAACCTGCATGATTACCGCCTTCATTCTGGGGTTAACGTGGTCTGCCCCACTCCGGGCACAGGATCAACGTTACATCAGTATACGCAATACAGATACGATATGGCTCCCGGGAAATATTTGTGCTTACCAGTTCCGGCTGGATAATGGCGGAAACGATGAAGGATTTGGCCCCCTCACCATCACTCTGCAACTCAAAGACAAATATGGTCAGACGCTGGTGACCAGAAAAATGGAAACGGAAGCCTTTGGTGACAGTAATGCCACGCGAACCACAGACGCATTTCTGGAAACGGAGTGCGTGGAAAATGTCGCCACAACCGAAATCATTAAAGCAACTGAAGAAAGTAACGGCCATCGTGTCAGTCTGCCGTTATCGGTTTTCGATCCCCAGGACTACCATCCACTGCTGATTACCGTTTCCGGAAAAAATGTTAACTGATCCCTGAAGTCAGTTTCATGCTTCAGCCTCTGCCACAACGTATGGCAGAGGCTATTTATCAGGAGAAACCAGATATGCCGGGTTACACACAGAGTATGTCCTGGCTGAAGGATCTTTCTCATACGGGCAGGCGGTTGCTGTCATAACCGCTTACCACAATGTGTTTATCCAGGATGACCCGGGAATGCATTTCCGTCGGGTTATCCGCAACGCGGAAGGTCAGCGACGCTGACGCAGCCGGAACTCTGAAGCTGATGCCGGAAAACAGCTTAATGCGTGGCTCGCCAGTGGAGGGCTTCTCAGACAATAAACCTCATTGATTTCATCCATCAGGCCGCGTCTTCTCCGGGAGACGCGGCTTTTTTCATTTATTGCACCAGTAAATCTTAACCACCGATAAGGAGCAAAGTATGCGATTAGCCAGTCGTTTTGGTTATACTGCAAACCAGATACGTCGTGACCGTCCACTGACACATGAAGAGCTGATGCACCA